>Ga0209489_101987_pt1 | contig 42078 bp, 17 predicted proteins | sample SiratrowhiteBW_FD_187527 | JGI IMG/M metagenome (GOLD analysis project Ga0209489, IMG submission 187527) | Root nodule microbial communities of legume samples collected from California, USA - Siratro white BW (SPAdes) (version 2) | ecosystem: Host-associated > Plants > Roots > Nodule | place... | reverse complement strand
TATATATATATATATATATATAAAATAAGTACTTAAAAGCATAAAATTTTTATTTAGTACGAAAAACCTATTGAAAATATTGCTATTCATTTTAGGTTATATTTTAAAATATTTTCAATCAAATTAAAAATAAAATAAAATATTTTACTTTTAAGTACACACCATACTTCATTATGTTAATTAATACAATTATTAAAAAAAGTTTGATGATAAAAAAAACTATAATCTATCATATCTTATAGTTTAATATCAAAATAATAAAGTAATTTTTTTAAAATATTATAATGGTTAACATCAATAATGTAATATAAAAAACATTAAAAACTAAGTATTATCTATCATTGTGAATATTTTATGTAATTAAAATAAAAATTTATCTTATATAAAAAATAAATAAAATTTTATCTTATGAGTAAAAAGAGAAATATATACATATAATAAAAATACCTTATACAGAAAATATGAAAATATAAATTTAATAAATAGTTTATGTATATAGAATAAATGTGAAAAGTTAAAAAGTTTGTTTCAATAAAAAACTGAACCCTTAACAAAAGCTAAATTCAATCAGTTACATTTCGAGTAACAATTAATTTATGATTGAACGGGAAGTATTTCACTTGACAGAGATGTTTTCGATCTTTCTGAACACTGTAACATTGTTCATCTACTGTATAAAATATCTGCTGTAGAAAAATGTTGTAGGTTGAAAATGGTGGAACTTTCGTATAGATTAAGAGTCGAAGCACTTCTAAAAGAAAAAAAAAACAGAACAAAAAGGAAAAAAAAATCTTTTATGAGCAAAAGTTAATTTATAGATTAACTAATTTGTAAAAGTTCTCTCCTATAGTTTTTCTAAATTTTCACTTTTAATTTGTGTATAAATTATTGTAGATTTTTTTTTAAGAAATATTTATAGAAAAATTTGTCCATATATGCTGTAAAAGACTCTATTGGCGTCTTAAACATTGTCATTGCACTGCCTATCACTTGGGTTCATTGGAGCCCGCCATAAACCATGAGGAGATTGTTGGGGATGATGGAAGCATATGAAATTGAAAATCACTAATACTTAAGGTTAACTTGCTGATTTTAAAATTTTAGTTGGTGGAAATTCATACTTCTGCACGAAATTTAAGTAAAAAAAAAAAGTTAAATTGGAATTCTCGAAACAGGGAATTTTATATTATCATACAACTTGTATTTTTTTTTTTCTTAGAAGAGGTATATTCGAATATTTTGTTAACTTCATAGACAAACGTATGCAGTTCGTCAAATTCTAAAGAATATTGCATAGCCATATGAAAATGATAGGATACGGATAAGCAAAGAAATTACATTACAGCATGTTTCGTGTCCTTTTATGAGAATTCAGAACTAAGATAGTGATGGAATTACGAAATTTTCTCGCCACACGAGCGAAGAAGTCTTTTGAGCTACATTCAAACCGAATGTTCAGAAGTGCGAAAGTAAAGAATGACTGCTCAGAAATAGGAAAAGTAAAGAATGAATGCTTTCTTAAAGAAAAGGAGCGAAATTCAAACACAAATAATTTCATGTGAAGAGAACTTCATTGGTACATGAACGTTTTATATAAATGGGTTTAGAATTGATCGCCTTCAAGGTGCAAGTGGAAAACATTGTGAATTCTAATATTCAAAGTTTTGATTGACATAGAATGAAAAAAAAAAAAAAAATGACCTTGTACATAATTTTTGCAATTAAGAAGCTATCTTGCTATAATTTTCCAAAGCTTTGAAAGCTGTGAGAAGGGTAATACAAATGTCTATACTTCAGTTCAGGGTTTCATCACCAGCTCCCTGATATAATCAACAACTCCTTCGACATTCACGGTCCAAGCAACTGAAACAGGAGAATAACCTGTCCATGGATTGCTCGTATTCCAACTGCATGAATGAATCCAATTATTTTTAGCACAGTATTAATATTGGCAAAAGAAGATAGTGAAAAATAGTAGTTTAAATTTGGACAAACATTTTCAATCCTTGATCCAGAAGTGTATGCCCAACACATATGCCCTGTGTCTCTACCCTCACAACCCCTTTCTGATATGTAAAAAGATCTGGACGCACAAGGGCCACAAAACTGACGGGATCGTGGAGGAAAATTCCTGAAAGAAGCCAAACCATCATTCCCAAGGCAACTTCGACAGTTGACTGTATATGTAGGAACCATAACTTGCGGCATCGAAGTAGAATGAAAAATTACCATGGACACCATCAGATTTTACATGCCAGTCCCTATAGAATTTGCACATGTCACTCAAGAAGGGAGCATACTTTCCTTGAGATTCCTTCAGTTGAAGGAGATCAGCATCTGAAATCAGAAGACAAATGTTCAACTTATGGTCTTGAATAAAAGTAAATAACACAAGATAACCCGGAAATTCGAACAATCTTGGATTACAATCCCACCTGTGAATTGGACTTGGGTTGTGATGTTTATTCCGACAACAACAATATTTGCTCCAGAGGTAAACACAACATCTGCGGCTTCTGGGTCTCCATAGATCTGCAAGTAGAATAGTCATAATTCATTGAGATGAAATCCGATTACTGGGATTAGACTAAAATGGAATCCATTTACTGGCAGTTATGTCCTTTAGTTGCAAGCACTATTATTTAACAGTGGCAAGCTATTTTACTAAGTGCGTTAACTGTAAAGAAAATAATGGAAAATTAGGAAATCCACAATTTCAGGAAACGTTTACAAAGAAATTAGGGTCAGTTTTAAACCGATAACTTGATGATACATTTAGATACATAATTGCTCCATATTTTTTCAAACATATGAAGCTTACAAGATAAAAAATGGAAATGCCCGTAGCAAATTAGTTCGTGTTTTTTTTCTTATTCCGAGAAGCATAACAAACAGAAATTACCACTTACATTTGCTTCTGCAGCAGGGTTCACATTGCCCAAGGCAAAGAATGAACCACCGAGTATAACTATTCTCTTCACTTTGCTTGCAAACGAAGAATCACTTTTGATTGCCTAATAAGGGAAGTGACACTACCAAATCAATAAACATACACAACTACAAAATTTGAAATTATTAAAGGACATAACCATAGAGTACAAGACATTAGTGTACAACTTACCAAAGCCAAATTTGTTAGTGGTCCAAGTGCTAGCACAGATACTTCGCCAGGATATTCAGAGACCTTCTCTACCAAAAACTCACAAGCGCTCTTTTCAATTTTCTTACCTTTTGGTAAGGGTAGGAAAGTGTTCCCTAGACCATCTTCACCATGAACAAAATCAGCAACACGAGGCGTTCCACCCTTTTACAGAAAATAAATCATAATTAAAACCAGCAAAAAGAGAGGCTCTAAAAAGGGATGTAGCACAAAATAAAAAGCAAATTCAATTAAAACTGAATTTTACCGAATCCACATTAAAGAAGCTCAAAATACCTTCAATGGCTCAGAGCTGCCCTCTGCAACGGGAACATTTTCACGGCCTGCGATCTCACACTATCCTTTTTGCATTAAAACAACAATCAAACACTTTTCCACAAATACTAAAGAAATGAAAAGCTTCTATAAACTACTGCATAAACACCTACACAGGAAAAAATAAATCAAAAGATAAAACAATTTGAGGTTCTCTAACAAGCTAAATCAATGAATGCATATAGCATCTATATAAATTACTTTCCATTTGAAGTCTCCTAAAATTAAATGCACAAGTTGATTATAGCTCGGAAATGTTCCCGAAAAAGTTGATCCGACAAGGCCACAAAAAAATTGACAATGAACACGTACCAACAGCAAAGCATTGCGTGTGGAAAGTTCCGTGCTCGTATTGCCAAATACACTAGTCAAACCAAGAACCTCCACCTCAGGACTCTGAAAAGCCATCAAAATGGCCATGCTATCATCTGCAGAATCACAAAAATGCCAGTCCAATTTCACTAAAAAACAAGTAAATAAAAAAAACCACCTTTCAAATACCAACACAAGGAATTTCCAACACCGGTTCCCATCAAAACCATCTCAAATTCAAAACACAGCAAATTAAAACACAAATTTCACATAGCTTTTCACGTGTTAGAGGAAGGAAACAGTGCAGAAACATCAGGCCGGGATTTTCTCAAGCGGTGACGGAGTTTTTCTTTAGGGAAGAAAATTAAAAATTAAATAAACAAGGAAACTATTAAAATCAGAGTCCCGTGAAAAGTGAAAAACTAACCGATCCCAGGGTCGGTGTCAATAATAAGCTTCTCGGCGTTTCCGAGAACGCCGTTGACGGCACCGTTTGCGCTGTCAACCTGCGAGGCCATGATCGGATCGGCGAAGAGCTAGCGATTGAGCGAATTACCGGCGGCGAAGAGGAATAGAAAAGTGGAGAGACGTAGGAATTTATGTATGTATGAGAATATAGTTATGTGTGTATGTATGTATGTGGGTGCTGGAGGGAGCATACACACATACACACGCGTGGAAAATGCAGGAAGAAGATTAGGAAGATGAAGAAGCTGAAGCTAAGATTTGAAGATGAAAGAGATAGATTCAGGATTATAATATATAATGGCTTGGCTAGCCTCGAGTGCAACCAAGCTTTTCACCCCTATGTAACTTCTCCAATCAAATCCTGCCACGTGTCGCATCCAATTCGCATTTTTGGAATCCTTTTTCGCATCCCACACAACTCCCAAGGCTTAACGCTACCAATCATACAAAATTTAATACTCTTAATAATATTCTCTCCTTAAAAAAATGACACCTTTAAATAAACTTTATTTTTCTTATTTATTATTACGTTTTTTTTTTCTTACATATGCTATTTTTTTTAATGAGGTTGAAGTTCCATACTTTATTAGAACCTAAAAAAGCACACAAGAAAACAAATTGTTCATTGATTTATCTCATTTCAAATTAATAATGTTTTTCTATTTAGAAAAAAAGTCATTTATGAATATACCATTAATCCATTTATTTGGTCCCTGTTAAAATTGATGTTATGAAAATAGTTGTGACCTTTTCAGGTCCTTTTTGTTATCATTAAATGCTTTATTCTCCTTAGCGTAGAGTGTACTTGGAATAATTTTAAAAGGTAGATTTCGATGTTATGTACTTATTATAATGAGATGATTCTATTCTCAATCTTTTCTTTTAAATAACATAAATTAATTTTTTATTTCCCAAATAATAAATAATCCAAGTGCGTGATTGTTTATCAAAGTAACACGTTTTAAACCAGTTATACACCGATCAATCATCTTTTTTTTAAAAAAAAAAAAAAAGCATGGTTTGCAATTAAAATTAATTTTACTGATTTATGAATTGATTTTTAAATGCATTTTAATATTTGTGAATAAATGCTTATATTCAATTTTATTTTAAAAAAATTTAGGGCGTTGCTCAATAATTAAAGTAGTCAACTGTTTTAATTTTAAAATAATATAATTTTAGTCTAATTAGAAAAAAAATAACGTGATTTTTAATTAATAAATGTAATACTAAAATAATGGTTAGAAATTCTAAATAATTATAGCCAATTTTGAATTTATAAATTTACGAGTTGAAATAGTTTATAAATTATTCTTAAGAAATTTATTATTAAGATAAGTAAAAAAATTGAAATGATTAAACAAGTGTTAAATTAATTATGAAATAAAATAAAATTTAGTTTAAGTTCAACAATTTATTTAATTTTTAATCCTGCAGATATGTTATGTAGGTAAACAATAAATTAATTTATGTTGTTTAAAAAGAAAGTCGTGATTGTCCTCTACAAATTAAGAAAGAATAATATACTTTATAATTAAAAATGATCTTACGATTTATTTAAAATGGCCCATAAGTTAATTTTAATATCTTTAAAAAGGCACCTGATAAAATAGTTATTTTGTTGCCTTAATTAAATCAATTTTGTATTTTTCTATTTTTGTTTAGTTTCTTATTTATATACTCTAAATACTTTGTTTTTTTGTCTTTATAAACTTACTCTATTTAATATTGAGTTTCAATCGCGAATTATATATGTCATCAAAAGTATGTTTAAGAGATAAACAATGCCGATATATAAAGTTAAAGTTAATTCCGATAAATCCAAAATTAAACCAAATTAACTATATGGATTGGAAATTATATTTCTTAAACATAAAAATAAAAAATAAAAAATAAAAGAAATTATGGATATAAAAAAATGTTTTACTTTATCAACCTTATGTAGAAATGTCCAAGAAAACCATCAATTATATTACTTTATTAAGATTCAAGTTTAACTTCTTTCGAAAAAGTTTGTACAAAAACACAACTCGTGTAAGAAAATTCCAATTAAAATTAACCTCTGTTTTATAACTTTATAAAGACTAATCTCGGTCAGAAAAATCAACTTTGTAATTGCGTGTTGTCAAACGCGCAAATCATTATTTTAATTTACATTTTCGTCATTTTCAACCTTTTTCTTTTTAAAAGATAATAGAACTGTCTATAGAGAATGTTTTGTCGTCAAATCCAACCACACATCACGAAAGCAACAGAAAGTGAGGTTTATGACGAATTTATTTATTAATCACAATCACTCACAAATTTAAACAACAAATACAACATTACCACGTTCCATTTTTAAGGTTAAGTTTATGCATTAAATTCTAAAAAAAAATATGATTTTTAAAATTAGTTTAATTCCATGTTAAAAAAATGGCATACCATTAAATTATTTAGTTTGTTGATATATTATTATGTTTTATTTACATTTTTAATTTTTTCATGTAAAAAGTTTTTTTCGTTATTAAATCTCAGAATATAATTCGTTAAACTTATTTAAATTCAATTCTATTCAAAACTAATCGATTAAAATATCATATTTTATGAAAAAAATACAAAATTTTTACAAAAAAATCTCCATTTTTAGAATCTTAATCTCTATTTTATAATATCTCACCAGGCCCCATGTTTAATATCCGTTAAATTTCATTATTTTATAAAATTTTATAACTTTTAAATAATCTGTATTTAAATTCCCTAAATTGTTTAAACAAAAACATAATTTGAGAATTTTATATACGAACGACAAAAAGAATAAAAATGTAATGAAACGAAGCCATCCCATTGCCATTTTAAGGGGTCAATAGTTTCTTAACTCTTTCGAATTAAAAAGAGAAATTCTTTTTCTTTTCTTCCATTACCAGCTAAGGATGACATGGAGGATAAGACTCAGAACCAATGTGTGATCCGTTCCGTGTTATGAAATTGAAGATATATATATTTTTTAAATGACAGATATATTATCAGGGTTCTCATGCCACCACGTTTATGATACAATATTTACAATATAATAGTAAAATCATGCTCATATTACAGTATATTAATTCATACTTGCATCTAATTATAATTTTTTATCATTCATTAATGTGGACTAATAATATATGAAAGAGTTAATTACTACATATAAAAGCCTCACGTGACCAACTTGTGACCTAACTGATGCAATTTTTTACACTGTTAAGTTACTCCAAGAATGACTGCTTTAACTATTATTTTTCCCAAATTACAACATTACGATAAATTGCATCTTTTTAAGTCTTGAAAACAAGTTTTTACAAGCAAATGTCACTAATTCATAACTCAGTGATCAGATAATCAATTAACAATCTTTTTAAAGGATAATACACAAAAGATTTACACGTGTGCATAATTAGGTCCTTACACAAAAGTTGAATGTTAGTGAAAAAGGAAAAGTAAAAGGTTAGCATCTAATGAAAATAGCTTAGGATCACAATATAATTCCTCTTGCTGAGAACATTTAGGTCGCCACAACAATTAACAAATGTCTGAAACACATGGATGCATGTAACGTGTCCGAAACCTATACAACACCTGTCTTTTGCATTATCACCTTAATCCATCATAACTACTTTCAACATGTGCTAGCACATGACATATTTATCTTGTTTGTACTTTTCATTCTTTTACTCATGAAAGCATCAATGATTTAATTTAGAAAAGTTGAAGACGAACAATGAAGTATGATAACTGCAAATGAAGCGACAAGAGTCGGATGTTTTTTTTCCAGTTAAGGTAATTCCCAATATTTTAAAAATAGAACTATGATAGCGCTGGAAATTGAGATTATTGGAAAATATGTGTTTTCTGTGTATCCACATGTTCTGTACTTTGAAGTTAATCCTCCAAGGACTTATACAAATTCATCTCCTTCTCAAGAATTATTGTTATAGGAAATTGGAAGAAATTATTGTTATATTAGTTTTCATTAAAATGAGTGTGGTATAATACCACATCATTTGCTACAGCATACCACATAAGTTCATATAACTCATGTTCTGTGTTCTATTTTAGGACATCAAACTGTACACACACATATATATATATATATATATATATATATATTTTTTTTTTTTTTTCACTTTCACAATGTTGTTCTCTTTAATTTTATGGGGAACTTCTTTCTTTCCTACCATCGATGAACCCACACTGGCCCTTCTCTGCGACTTCATCCATGATTTAAAAATTTGGAGTTAACTGAAAATTTAAAAATATCATAACTTCAGATAGAAACCAAAAGACTATTATCATATTTTTTTTATAGTACATAAGTGAAAAGACTTAAAACTTGAAAACGAAAGATATTTTTCTATAAGATTTTTTTATTTTTTAAGATTTATTGACTAATTTTCTGCATTTGAAGTATCTAACTGAATTGTGATTTTATTTTTTTTTTTTTTTAACTTAAGAACATGATTTTGAAAGAATTATTATCCTACTTATGTGAATTATGATAAGATGTAAAAAAAGTTTTCTTTCATTCAAGTCAAACATGAGACATATAACATCAATTTTAGAAACTAACTTGCTAAATTGATTAATAACTGATATAAAAACTTTCTATTTTTTTGTCTAGACTGGGTTTCATACTAGTCATGTACTCTATGTAAAGTGTTCAAAAATAATTAATGTAAATGGTATAGTATCAAATTTAAAATGAAATATGGTAATAAAGACTTTGTAACATGGTTTACTTGACTCTTTTGATATCAATGAATTTAGAGTAATTGTTGAAGTGATTTATTTGCAACGAAAGATTTAGAGTACGTTTGATAGAGAAAAAAAAAAAGAATAAATAGATAAAAAAATATATGTAAAATAGAAAAAAAATTAAAAGTGTGACACCCTACACCTCCAAGGATTATATGCATATAAAACATTTTAAAATCAACTCAAGAAAAAAAAAATTACTCTAACACATATTATGATATCACGAATTTGCTTATTCTCCATCAGGATCCATAAAGTTGACTCTGATTTATAAAAAAATGAACAAATATTTCATAATATAAAGAGATGATAAAGAAAATAAAGAGAAAATATTTTAAAAACTAATTATTTTTTAAATAAAGTATGAGTAGTTAATTTGTTTTTTATATATAGTCTTTATATTTAAATAATAAATATTCATATTTCATTTTAATTATACCACTTCTATTCTTCGACAATTAATGAGGTCTTTACAATGTTTATTTATATCTAATGAAAATGAAAATTATATATAATATTATAAATAATATTTAACATTTATTTTTAAAATTAAATAATTTTATTATATATATATATATATATTTCTACTTGTTGAATAAAATTTTGGTTTAAATATTTATTTTGATTCTATAAAAAGATTAATGGAAGATCCAATGACCTCATAGATAAACCTTTTAATTCAAATAATAATCGTACCTTTTTACAACTTGTACATAGTCCTATTTGATTCTGCGAATTTAACGAACCTTCTCCAGTTTTAAAATAAATACTAATTTTTTTTCTTTCATCTTTAATAAAACCACATGCACACTTATTCTAATTTTTAAATAAATTTTACATTCCATATATATATTTAATAAAACATACTCACATCCCTTATATTATAATAAAATAGCATTTTTCTTACTTATTTTATTTTAAAACAAACTAAAATTTAAGTAAAAAGTTTATGAAACTTTAAAATTAAATTCTTAAAATATAAAAATTTCGTAAACAAGTTGAATAATTTAATAATTATATATTAAAACTATTATAAAAATTATAATGTCACTTAATTATCTATTATCTTATAAATATAAAAAAATATATTTTACGAAATTATTATTTCAGCAGGAAAAAAAAGTGGCTACAAAATATATAATCAAAATCGTTAACTTATTGTTATATTTACATGTATTTTTATATAAATATAAATACAAAAAATAAGGTGTATAATTATTATTTTATTAATAATAATTATAAAAGAATTTACTTTTGTCCTGTAACATTGTCATTGTGGTTCTCCGGATATTCATATAATGACATTGGATACTGGTTCCAACCAGGGGATCATCTCACAATGTTTGACCGTAATTTAAGAAGACTTCAAGAAAGGAGAAAACAATTTTTGAATAATTAAATTGCTTAATTTTTTATTTATAAACATATTTTAATTTTTTTTTTGTTTTTATAGTAAATCAATAAAGATGAAGGTGATTTTAGAAAGCATATAAAGGAAATGTTTTTTAAAACATAAAAAAAGACAAAATTATATTTAAAAGTTAGAAAAAATTCATGTATTTCACTAAAAACATAATCAAAATTTGTGTTAATTTTAAAATTGGAGAAGATATAAGTTATTTAAGCGTACTTAAGAAAAATCAACCATAATTATATGTTTACTCTGTAGTTATTATTTAGTTTTTTATTATAAAAGTTTTTGAATTACTAATTTATTTTGTTTGATGAAAAAAATATTAGTATTTATTATATATATTATGTTTGGATTAAATTTTTGTAATAACGTATGTAAATCTCTTAAAAAAATAAATTATTTTGAATGTGATATGTTAATTAAATAAATATTAAAATATTTGGGTGATGTATGTTTCCTGCATTTTTGGCTTCTCAAACCCAATAAATTATGTTAGAATGTTCTCGTTGGGAGTTCTACATTTTTAGGTTCAATCGGACTTCATTTTGGACCAACAAAACACACATGCTCAATTTTAAAAAATATATAAATCTAAAATAATAAAATATATTTTTAAAATTTAAGTGAGTAAATTCTACAATATAAATAATTTTTAATAAAATAAATATTAACCTCTCAATTTTTAAAAAAAATATAACTACTTTTTAGTAAAACGAGTACACACAAGAAAAAAAGTATGAATTAGCGCATATATTGTTGAAATCAATTTTCATCATAATGTCTAAGGTCTTGACCAACCTTTTTCTTGCGTTATGCTCACTGGATCAAAATAATTTTGACAGCTTTAATAAAAATTTATATAAGTATATTTAAGAGAAAATACGAGACAATTTTCCTGTTCATATATATTAATTTTGAGATTGATCTTATAAGTATATTTATAACAAAGAGCTATTTAACTAATTTAAAAAATATTAGTGAAGACACAGGTCCTTTATCTATATATTAATTACCTAAGAAAGTAAATTAACACTTGTGTTACAGCTTGTGGAGTGTGAATGCAGTGTTGAAAAATGAATTTGGCACGTTGGTTGAGCCAGGAGATAAGCTGAATCTTTTTTTTCATGATTATTACTTATTTTAAAATAGATCCTGCAGGTGAATTGGGGTGGGTCTAATCTGAGTCTAACTATAACTAAGTCCAAAGCATTATCACCAAACACGCCGCCACTTAATCTCCCTCGTTTTTAATTTTTCTACCGCGTTTTCATTTAACCACTTATTTAATTATTTACAATCTGAACATGGTGACTTATATTTTAGTATTTGTCTCTAAATATATGGCGAGGTTCGTTGAACTTTACGTGCCGGTTGCCTTCTTCTCCACCACAACACTGCCGTCAAAGCCAGCCTGTCTGTTTTCCATTCTCACGTTAGCCAAAACCAGTTTATCACAAATCTAATTAACCATAATGCATAATTTTCTCCTCCCAAATCTCCACGACATAACTTTTAATTAATCAATTATTAATTAATCACAAATATCCTTTTAGAAGGAGCACTTGAAAATGATTAACACCAATTTGTCTCCTTTCGCCGTGCCTTCCTCTTTTTCTTTCTTTAATATCCTCTCACAGTTCCGACTCTGTTAATCATTCTCCGTTAAGATTCTTTCATCTCTCCTCTCTCTCTCTCTCTCCTCTTTCCTCTAACCACTTTCGTTCTTATCTTCATCGTCTTCTTCTTATTCACTCCTTATAAATCAGGTACTAACTCTCTCTCCTTCTTCTCCCCTATCAATACCCCTTTATTTTTCTATCTACTTTTTCTACAATTTAAATTAAAAGAATTATTTTCTTGTAACTTGAGTTGTACAAACTAAAATTCCCTATTTTCGCCACTCCTTTCTTCGATTTCCAATCTGTGATTTCTCTAATTATACCTAATAATTCCCAACCCAGATTCATCACTTTTTCAATTCTTCGCCCAATCATCAATCCCACCATTCAAATATTCGGCATCCTTCGTTGTAGATTTTTTTCTCACAGATCCAACCATGGCGGAAGAACACCGATGCCAAGCTCCCGAGGGTCACAGGCTCTGCTCCAACAACTGCGGCTTCTTCGGTAGCCCCGCCACCATGAATCTCTGTTCCAAATGCTACAGAGACATCCGGCTCAAGGAAGAAGAACAAGCCAAAACCAAATCCACCATCGAAACCGCTCTAACTTCATCCTCCTCCTCCTCCTCCGCAGCAGCAACAGCAACCGTCGCCTCCGCCACCGCTGTGGTTTCCTTGCCTGCGCCGGTTGAATCCCTCCCTCAACCGGCGGTGGTGACCGCGCCGGACACGTGCGCACCGCCTCAGACGAACCGGTGCGGCGCGTGTCGGAAGCGCGTGGGGTTGACCGGGTTCCAGTGCAGGTGTGGAACCACGTTCTGTGGGACCCACAGGTACCCCGAGAAACACGCGTGTGGCTTTGATTTCAAGGCGGTGGGGAGAGAGGAGATAGCTCGGGCGAATCCGGTGATCAAAGGCGAGAAGCTACGGAGGATTTAATCTGCGCCGTTGATTGGATGATTTGATTTGAGTGAGTTGATGAGGACCGTACGTGGTGGACCGTAGGAGCGGGTGGAGCGTGTGTAAAAAAGAATCTATTATTATGACGACACTGGAAGGGTTGAATAAGTCATGTTTTGGTGGCTTTGCTTTGTGTTCATAAAAAATGGAAATGGTTAGGTCCACCCACGTTCGGAATTCGAGGGTCCCTTTTCAAATTGAAATGTAAAAAGCTAGTTGCACTGTATTTTTCATATTTTTCTAAGCCAAATTATCCTCTGCATTGTATTTCATTTTCTGCTGTTGCACTGTGGACTTTTCTCTCGAAATGAATATTGGTCAAAATAGACGACTCCACTCCAATATAATTTTAAAAACTGATAGTGGAACCTGATAAATAATTTTCTAAATTTTTCATTTCAGAAATACTCTGCTTAATGCATTATAGAGTGGCATCATGATAACTGTGTGTGGATGTGCACTGCTTCTGTCTCCTGAGTCCTGTGGGGCCTAAAAGTTTATCACAAATGATAATGGGGGCCGAAACAAACATTTTTTTTCTAGATTCAAATGATAAATATTGGTATAGAGGGGTTCAAGTGGCGTATATTTGAATCGTTCATCGAGTTCAAACACAATATTGTAACTGCATTGAGCTTCTCGCATCATATCAAACAGATTACGTGCTATAGGAAAAATTACCTCTCCAAGTACAATTTTATAGCTCTTCCTTGGGAGCATCTTGTTGTTTCCAACATGCTTTGGAACTGCTTAAACTCTCTATCCAAAGGCCATCAGCTACAACTGCATCAGTGTCGTTGTTTCGGTGCCACGACCAATGTGCATGTGTTTCATTTAGTATTCTCAACCTCCCATGTCCGAAGCTTGGTTCTCGATACAACGAGAGCGGGCTTGGAGGCTTCTTAAACCTAGTATCAACAATAAATATACAATAACATATTCGTCTCAAGATCCCAATGAAAAAAATGAAAAAGAATTTGAAAATTTCAAATTAAAATTATTAATAAAACGTAAGCATCTTACATTAAAGCAAGTCCCTCTCGATTTCCTCCGTCTCCAATTGTCACGTACATGGGTCCACACGAGTCAGCCTCATTATCGTAAATTCGAGTCTGCGATGGATTTAACTAGTTAGTAAAAACAACACAAAATAAATAGTAAGTTAAAAAAAAAATGGAAGTGTGACGTACGAAGCGTTCATATGCGTGAACATGACCAGCAAAAACCAAATCAACGCGGGCATTATAAAGCAATTGTTCCATGGCTTGTCTCATGGATTCACCTTCACCTTGGTGTGCCTCATTGGTGTTATACCAAGGTGCATGCAACAACACAATGACCCAAGGTGTCTTGACCCTGTCAATGTTAGCGAGATCAGATTGAAGCCACTTGTATTGTTGTGATTGGGCGTGAAAGTCAGTGTAGGAACCTAGCATGATGACGTGGGTGGCTACAACCTCGAAGGAGTAGTAGAGGTTTGAGGTGGAAGCACTTTGTTGGAAGGGCATAGGCCAACGAGCATTGTAGGCTTGGAAGGGTTGTGGGTAAATAATGGGGAAAATCTCAATCTCGTGGTTGCCTTCAGTAACCATCCATGGCCTTTTACTAGCATAGGGTTCCACTAAACGACCAAAGGAGTCCCACAGAGGTTGCTGGGAGTCTGCGTAAGATAGATCTCCTGGTAACAATACCACGTCGTAATCTCTGCTTTCAACATGTTTCAAGGTTGATGCAGTCCATTCAGTTTGTCCCAAGTCCCCTACATAGAATCATACACAACACAATAAACATCATTCATAGACATCTCTTTGCACATGGTACAAATGGTAAAACAACAAATATAAGTGATTCATATGATTCATGATTCATGTTGTTTTACGATAAAAACAAGAGATACATGTAAGAAAAAGGGTCAAGGAACTGGGGCAACTGCAATTCTAGTTCTTAAATGCTCAACTTTTTGTTAACAATGAATTCTATTAAGACACATCTCACTTGTCCCATTTGAAGCTAAAATCTATCCGTTGCTTATCTAACCTTTAATGCTTAAAAACCATTATATGATAAAAAACTCTGTTTAGGAGGTGATGGGTTGTTTAGTTTTTTTTAGCATTTTATGTTACGAAGATTTTAATCATTTGTACTGGCATAATTAATTAGATGTAACCTTGTGTGGCACCCTCTAATAATCACTTCAACAATACGTTTAAAGCCAATTGCTATCCATAATAAAATATTATATCAAAACAATAAAAATAACTATAAATAGAATGTTATAATAAAGTAATAATCTATGAGTTGTAATTTGAATTTGAGCAAAAAGTGGAAATACCAAAGTATCATATTTTTCTTTTAAAAAATCTTATAATTTCTTAGTTTTTTAACTCGTAAATAATTTGTTTTTATTTGAAAAATATAAGGAGTAACTTGTCTAAAGAGATTCTATAACAAATGGTACCAACCAGCACTGATTACATGTTAGAATGCGTCTTTCGGCCAATTTCATACTAAGGCCCAATTTTGTTTTCTATTTATGTATATTACTATTGAAGTCAGAGCCCAATAGAAAAAAAGGATAAGAAGAAGCTGAGTTCTTCTCCACCACATCGACAGAATTAAAAAATAGAAAAAGAAAATAGTTTATAATAAACAAGAATGACCCTTTTACGACACCTAATTAATATTTTATAATAGAAATATTAAAAAAATAATTTTTTTCTAAAGTGTAAACAGTTCAGACATATTCTAAAAAAATTGAGTGGCTATTGTTTTTTCCTAGGCAAGTTTGGCAACTGCCAAACAAGTGGTGTACACTTAAGCCACTCTTTAATCCTTAAAGATTCCTTTATCCTCATGTTCCCGTCCCACGCCATCTTTGGCGTTGCCTTCAAGAACACATCAATCTCACTCACACTAACGTGCAAATAAACTCAACAGTTTATGCCAAACTAGAACCCAGACAGAAGCAAACCAAACGGTGAAGCAAAAAATTTAATAATATTAATTCCCAACGACAATGACTTACCAACGACGACAAAATCAATAGGGAAGTTGGATGGAGGTGTCTTGAGAGAAAACTCCGGACCCGACCCTCCACACCTGTAGAAGTAAGTGGTGCCTGGTTTCAAAGGACCAATAACAACGTTGTGAATCTTGCCGGAGTTGTACAAAAAATATCGGTACGAGGTATGCTCCCCCGTTGATTTTGCGCTATATTCCCCTGACTCCGTTCCGTACTCCACCACAGATTCTGCGTGCTTCCCTTCCGTTACCCACGATACCCTCATCTTCTCTTTCCCCACCAATGAAATATGCACCTATAATAACCAAATTGCAAACGTGGACATTAGCATAATTGATCTATGCATGAAGTTAATAGTCATAAATTGTTACGAACCTGTTGGGGATCAGAATGGGAGCGTTGGTGGGGTGTGAGGATGAGTTGAGCAGCTGGCTGACGAACGAAATTGTTGTCTTCAGAAAGTAGGGAGTGTGGGAAGAAAAGGAGGCATAGGGTGTGTATGAGTATTGGGAACGCCATAAGAGACCTTCTAGATTTCCTCATCATGTTCTTGTGGTTTTGGGTTGCTCTTGTTGATTCATGAAGTTTGTTGTTGGAAATGAAGGGAAACCCTTTTGAATTGGGAGGGCCAATTATGTGACAAGGTTGCGGAAAATACACTGCATGAGATGGAAAGCACATTTAAAATGCATTTTTCTTCACAACCCCTTGCTTTGGAGCTCTGTTTCTGTCTGCCTTAATTGGACTTGCGTGCATGCCTCCATTGATTAAGAAGATAGAATTGTGTTACCACATAATTATATACATACACATGACCTTCTTGATTTATTTTAAATTTGAAATTACAGTTTATCATTTTGGCTCTGCTTGTTTTTAAAGATGTTAAGTGATGTAAGTGACATTTTTAAAAATTTTTAATTGATAAAATTTTAAGATTATAATTTTTTAATTGAAAATAATTGAAAATAAAATATAATTAATTTGTTAAATATAATTTATGAATTATTATTTGTTTAGTTGATAGAATTACAAAATTACTAATTATTTTAAAGTTCAAATTAAAATTAAATTATTATTATTATTATTATTATTATCTTAAAAATTTTATTATTATTTTAATAATAATAATTGTTAACTATTATTATTATTATTATTATTATGTTATATTATATAATTAATCATATATATTTTATTATAATATAAGTGGAAAAAAAAAGTGACTCAATGCACTAATAAGTTGTTGTGACCGCAATTGAAGAAGAATTGGCAAACTAAGATGCGGGTTTTTCCTATCGCTCATGTTTGTCGTAGTTTCTTTGACAATGATAATGGTGCACCTTTGACGGGGATATTTCTTTCTCTATAACAAGTCATTCATATGAACCAACAAGTGAGTTAGAGCTGAGGTAGAGATCGTCACGGTTCGAATCTTGCAAGGTGTTTTTTGTGGCATTGTCGACTTCGTCGTCCAAAAATCCTTGGATCCTTATTTTGTTCGTTAGGTATATAAGTCTCCAGTAAAAATAAAATTGTTGAACAATATATAGATATAGTAAATTAAAAAAAATATTTATAATAATTTCCATAAACTTAAATAGAATCATTTCTCTAACAGAAGTCCCCAGAAGGTTAGCAATACTATGTATTAATAAAATAATTATCCATATAAAATAACATATAACTTCCCATTAAAATTATCTATGATTAAAAAAAATTGAAAAATTATAATGTTGATTGAGTTTATAGTGAAGTTGATAATATTTTCAAATTAAACTTATTTTCAAATACTATATTCATTTTTTATGATTTCTCTCCCTTCTGTATGAAACAAAATTTATTGAATCAACTTCTTTATTCTTTAGAATAATTTTTATACCTTCTGATAAATCTACATAATTACCAAATTACTTATTATCTTTATTTAATTATTTTAGATTTCAAAATGAAATACTACTCATAATGATTTGCATTTATCAGTCAAATAGTAAGTCATTTGTCTATACTAAATATCATATTAACAAGAAAAAAAAAAGTTACGTTGGATGTAAAAGGGCAAATATTAACAAGCAAATCAAGTTATCAATATTCTAATTTGCTTATTTGGGGAGGAACAACTGGTTTTGTCTTTTGACCGCATCACCATTTAGGCATTAACCATGATTAGCACTTAATTAATTAGCATTAGCATGTCCTTCACGTAGTTCCAATAATAAACTTTATACTCTTAGCCCAAACAAAGGAAAAGTAAATCCAACTCCAATTAAAGCAAAACATATCGCTATCGTTGTGATAAAATATCTTTCTCACAGAATGCTTTTTTGTAAGTTTTCATGGATCGTGCAAACTATTAATTTAAGCTACTTTTGTTTCAGGATTTCATTTATGATTCAATATTTAGTTTAATTGGGAGCTCTAGAAATCGATTACTTGTTATTTCCATTTTTTTTTTTGTCACAATTAAACATTTGACTTGTTATAGTCAAAGGTCATTAAAAAAAAGTTTCATTTTATAGATATATTTTACAGTTTTTTTAATAAAAAAATCATTTTTATAATTTGAGACCAAAAAATCTGTTATGACGTCCTCTGTCTTTTTTTTTAAATATAAAAAACCGCCTTTATTGTCAAATGTCACTAAATTGTTTCTTTTTATATATTTTTCAAAACTCACATTGTTCTCTGGAAATAAATAATTTATGTAACGACAAGAAAATACTTTAGCGAACGTGTCAGATTTAATATATTTATTTTATTATAAATATTACTTTCTTTCGTTACATTGTTATTATCATTATTATTATTGAAATTAATTTTGCTTTGACTATATTCATCTTTTCAAGTTACCCATTTTTGTATTTTTCATTTCCTTTCCTAATTTGAATTCTTTTCTTTCCCTTTCTTAAAACTCAGCATAAATCATAACTCAGGCAAAAACAAAGAAAAAAACTGTTTTTTTTTTTAGAGATTTTTAATAACTGGGAAAGGAAGAAAAAATAATTTCTCTTTTTCATCATTGACTCTGTTGGTAACTGCACAATTTATTAAATATTTTTCCAAATGCGAATATTAGGATATTCCATAATCCAAATTAAACTGTCACCATATTTAAATCCTGTGCGTACAGCTGGCGTTCCAACACAGGTCGACACATGGATCGGTTCATTACACTATGCAAATTGTGAAGTGTGAACTCTATAAAGAACTCAATACACAGCGAAATTCATAGCTGGGGGAGGTAGAATATTCAAATCACGCAATAAATATATATATAGGAACGGTGTTCTAGGATTTTGATCCATCACCTCCCTCCTCTTTCCTCAATTTCAACTTTCTTTCCTTGTAGCCACAACATTCATTAGTAGCACCGAAATTTCAAAACGATGATGTTGGTGCAAAGGATGTGCATGCTCGGGTTCTTGCTAATCGTCGGAATCTTCGAAATCGATGCCGTTTATGGTTACATTCGACCACCAGCTCGTCAAAACCTCTATATTCCAGAAGCGGATACGGACTCCGACTTGCCACAACAGGTAACAATTCACTAAAACTTTCAATTTTCTGCATCGATAATTTATTTGCATTCCAGTGAGCAAAGTGAGAAACAAAAACTGTCCAAGAATGCTCAAGTTTTTTACTGATTTGGTGGATATTCAATACAGTAACTGCTTGAATTTTGAAATTCGCATTCGTTGGGCATTTAATGTTCTTGAACACTGGAGCCACATGTTTGAGGTTCAGATTTCTCATCCGATAAATTGAGTGTGGGATTGTTTCATTTTATCCATGAAGCATTTTTGCGGTCTCATGGTTTTAACTGACAATTGATTATTTCATCATCGTTTTCTTCAAACTTTCAGTATATATGTTTGTCAATGCATGTTGTGTGCTGAATAGTTAGGCGAAGAAGACAATGTTTGATTACCAGAATGAAAGAATTAGCTTCATCTGGTACGAAACTGCCATATCGTTAAACCAAACAAAATTATATTTCTTTTTTACATAAGTGATACTCCCCACCTGAAAAAAACTGCTGTTTACTTTAATAAAGAAAAAAAATGTAATTCGGTTGAAAAACAAGTCAAATTCTGAACTGAATTTTAATTTTTATTTAAAAGATGGAGAAAAGAGAATTTATAATTTCAGGTTTTTAAAAATTATTTCTTTTAAAAAATGGTTTGAAAAATATTTTTTAAGGGATTTATTTAGAAAATAATTATAGAATATAATAATTTAAAAAAATAATTATATGAAGAAATAACTGTTTACGAAAATATTTTTTAAAAAATAATTATTTAGAAAAATATGCAAATCAGAAATTTTTGTTAATAAAATTAATATTTATATATTACGAAATATTTTTTTTTTAATTTTGGTTTGGAAAATTTGATAGAGAAAAAGAAAAGAAAATTTGTTAAAAATAGTGGAAAGTTTTTATATAATTTAAATTATTGATTTGTGAATAATATAATAATTAAAATATTTATAAATGTAGTAATTGTTTTTGTAAATATATTCAAAGAAAAGTAATAATTTATAAAAATATTTTTTTTATAAAGAACACTATTCCCTATTTTTTATCCATATTGTTATTTACCATTATTATTTTAATAATTATGTGTGTGATCAAAAATAAATTTTAAATTGTATAAATAAAAAAATTGAAAATTGACTTAGAATACTTTTTTAATATAGAATTTATTTTTACATTTACATTTACTTAATCTATATTTATTTATTAATAAATAGCTTTTAATGTTGCATTTTCTTTAATCCAATATAAAAGTAAATAATCACTTCTCTAAATAATTAATTGTGTAACATTTAATTTTTATACTGACATTTTTTTTTGTAATTTTAATAACATACAGATATTTATGGAATTTTATCCAAGTAGTACTCTTCCTTTCTATAAACTCTATTAGATAAGCATTTATAAATTAGTTTATCTAAGAGAAACTTTTTACATGAAAGTGTTTGCATAGGTGTTTGCATAGGTTATCTCTTGACTCCTTTCAGACTCTATACAGTAAATATATATGTCGACAATGGTTGTATCTATCTGTTTCATATAAGACAATTAATATATGTTGACAAAGGTTGTATCTGTCTGTTTCAGGTACACATATCTCAAGTGGGCCAAAACAAGATGAGGATATCGTGGATCACAAATAACCCAACTTCAGCAAAGGTTTGGTACGGTACATCTCCTTCAGCAAATGTGTTATCAGCCACGGGAACTACCTCTTCCTACCGTTATATGTTATACAAGTCCGGTCAAATTAACGACGTCGTAATTGGTCCCCTCAACCCCAACACTCTCTACTACTACCGTTTGGGTGACCCACCCTCTCCTAAAACATACAACTTCAAGACTACACCTTCTCAACTTCCCATCAAGTTTGCAGTAGTTGGTATGTCCTCATATCCTAGTGAATGAAGAATGTTACACAGTAGTTTTTCCTAGGGGTTCTCTTTACAACATGTGTACATGTTTTTTAATGATGTCACAGGAGATCTTGGACAAACGGATTGGACGAGGTCGACCTTGGAGCATGTGGCTAAGTCAAACTACGACATGTTGATTCTACCCGGTGACCTATCCTACGCAGACTTCATTCAAAATCTGTGGGACTCATTTGGTCGATTGGTAGAACCATTAGCCAGCCAGCGTCCTTGGATGGTCACCCAAGGTAACCACGAAGTGGAGAGGATTCCTCTCATTCACAAAGAGCCATTCACAGCATACAACGCCAGATGGCACATGCCCTTTGAAGAAAGTGGATCAAACTCTAACCTCTTCTATTCTTTCGATGTGGCTGGCGGCGTTCATGTCATCATGCTTGGCTCCTACGCCCCATTTGACTCCTCTTCTCCGCAATACAAATGGCTTCAAACTGACTTGAAAAAGGTTAACAGGAAAAACACTCCCTGGATTGTGGTGCTCATTCACGCCCCTTGGTACAACTCCAACACTGCTCATCAGGGCGAGTCTGAATCCGTTAAAATGAAAGCTTCCATGGAAGACTTGCTCTTCCAAGCCCGGGTTGATGTTGTTTTTGCAGGCCATGTTCATGCTTATGAACGCTTTGTGAGTATAACATATCATTAATTATTGTTTCTAATTCATGTACTGTTGTTTCTCACGTGTTACTTACCTGTTTGTTTGTTTTGTCAGACGCGGGTTTATAAAGACCGAGCTAACAATTGTGGTCCAGTGCATATCACAATCGGAGACGGGGGTAACCGAGAAGGCCTTGCTTCTAAGTAATTCATGTTTCACCTTTTCTTCTTCTGTTTCTTCTGAGAAATCTTGGTTATGTTTCACCAAAATTAAGTTGTGTAAATTCATGATCTTACATTTACAATGAATTAACTATGTTTTGTGCATGAGCAGGTACAGAGATCCTAAGCCAGCGATATCAATGTTCAGGGAGGCTAGCTTTGGACATGGTGTATTGGACGTAGTTAATGCATCTCATGCACAGTGGACCTGGCATCGGAACAATGACGATGAAGCGGTCGTTAGTGATTCTATCTGGCTCACTAGTTTCTCCTCCAACCCTTCTTGTAAACAGTGATATTTGGAAATGAAGAAGAAATAAAGGTTTTAGGGAATAAATCAAATGTAAAAAGATAAATTAATAAAATAGTTTATTAAACTTACATTATTTGTATTTAAAATTTATTTTTTAAATTATTTGTAACGTAAGATTATTTATTAAATTTTTATAATTAATTTTATTTAACATATTTTTTAATAAATAATAAATTTAATTTGTTTAATCTTTGTTAAGACGTTATTAATTTTAAATAAAATTTTATTAATTTAAGATTCGAAAAATTCATTTAACTACGGAAAATTTGACTAATGGTTAACATTGTTTTATATATAATATATATATTTTTTATATAATTGAGAATGTCAACGTAAATTTTAAGTTTAATTTAATTTTACAATTTCAGATGAGGTTTGACTATTATATAACCTAATAGCACATAATTACAAATAATTATAAATTATTAAAAGAACTTATTTTTAGTGAGATTTTTAACAATTTTGTTAGTAACTATTTAAATTTAATTTATAAATTATAATAATATGAAGTCAAATAAATAAAAGAAATGTAATAAAAAGAGATAAAAAATTAAAAAACTTTAACTTATTTTTTTGACAATTTAATATTTTTTATAGAAAGATAAAAATGTTATTAATTTATTAAGAAAAAGTTTCAAAACTTTTATTTATTAAATAATATTTATAATATTAATATAAATTTAATAATTAATTAAGATATTTTAATCTTTTTAATTAAAAATTATTTTAAATATAATTTTAAAATTATTTTTTTAATTTATTATATAATATTTAGTATTAAATCCTTTACCTGTTACCTTAAACTATTGCTGAATGTTTTCCATAATAAGACGACCAGATGGTAGTTGAAAGAATTAGTGTTGTTAATCATTTTGAAGAAATATTGGCATGTATATATTTGGATTAAAACTCATCAGCCATAACTAGGCAGGCATGACTAGTCCATAATAAAAGTGACGTTGTCATCTCACTCCGTTGTAAGAAATAAGAAAGAACTTCTTAGGTAAAATTAAAAAAATCTAAAAAGTTAAATAAATTGTGAATAATATATTTTTCATATTAAAATTTAGGCTTTCCTTTTCTCTACCTATTATACTATAATCTTAAATATGTTCTTAGTTAGTTCATCTAAAATGATTAAGTTTTACTTTGGTTCTTCTAAAAATGTTTCTTTGTTTTTGTATTCTTTAAAATTTGAAAATGATCAATTCTGATTTTTAGTATTATAGGACAATGGTTAACTGCTCTTAATATTGAATAAAAAGTTAAATAACTAATCCAAATGACATTACACTGTCCTTATTTGTTACCTGTACAAAAACTTGTAATATAAATGAAATTTATCTATATTAAAAGAATATTATAGACTAAAAATAGTTATTAAAATTTTTAAGGGATGAATTATTTAAGGACTAAAACTAAAATTGGCTTATTTTATAAGAACTAAAAGGATTAATTTAAAAATTTTATAGGGACAAAAAGCATATTTTTTTGAAAGAAGAAGTTAAAACTCACTAATTTTATATAGATTAGAAATATATTTAGATTTAGAATGTATAAGAATATATTTAAATTTAAAAATATAAGACTAAAACCAAAACTCAGACTTTATAAGGAATAAAAAAAGTGGTTTCAAACTTTATGGGACGAAAAATAAAGATTTTTTTTTATAAGAAGTAAAGTCAAAACTACCTAATTTTACATTAATTAAAAGCATATTTAAGCATAAAATAATGATATTTGAATTTTTTTTACTAAAATTTCATTATCTTTTAATGAAAAAATTATTAGTGAAGTTTCATCTACACTTTTAATTTTATTAAAAATATACTAAATTTACTTTTGAAATAATTTGATCTTTTTATCAAATCTATCATTTATTGAAAAAGTCCTCAAATAGTCTAACCAATAATTATTATTCAAGTAATACCCCATTAAAAGAGTATTAACAATAGATAAATTTAGTAGAAATAGTTAATTTGTACCAATGTTTAGTATTCACTAAAAAAACTTATATTTAGGGGTGTTTTTTTTTTTTTCTTGAGATCCTAATAAACCATCCAAAATTTTACAATTTCTAACAAGAAATAAAACACAAGAGTTAATATATTCTTAATTATTATAGTTTTATGTTTGATGTTTGTAACCTATATCAATAAATAAATTATTTTTTACATTTTAATAGACTATATTTTAAAACATTTTTAAATCTGTTATTTCTTGGTGTCTTCATTATTGGTTTCTCAATGTGGCTTTGTAAGGTAAGGTCATTCTCTACATTTTCTTCGTTCTTCAGTCTCACTTTTGAAGGTTCAATTCGGACTCTCAATTTCTCCATACATTCTTATTCACTCTACTTTCATTCATTTAACTCTATTTCTTCATTTTGGGCCCTATTTCTTCATACGTTTGCATTCACTTTTCAATAGATAAAAGAGTTGTTTTGAAATAGCTTAAAACACATGTAAGTTTTTCACAATTTGTTTGGTACTTGATGTTTGATGTTACACAATTTATTTAGTTTTAACATTATTTATTATTACTTAAAACTTACTAAAATAATAAGTTACATAATTTTCACATGTTATTTAGCGAATTCTACGGATAATTTGTAATGTTTACTTAACTAACGAAAACGGACAGGTTAAAAGTACATTATTGACGCATTTTCATACAGAAATTAAATTTTAAAATCAAATACTATTTATTAATAATTGTAACACTTTTCTTGTGAGTTAAGTTAAACAGTAACTTCTTCAATCCCTTCAAGCACTTAAGATTCATTCCATTAAGTAAACCAAATAGAACGAAGCCAGAAAAAGGTTCCAATATCGCCGTGGTCGCTTCCTGCACTCATAGAACAACGACAAACCCCAAATTCGTAGATCGAACCTTCTCAAAACCCTAATTCCACCCACAAATTACTTTCCTTCAACCAGATCTCAATCCGATGGCCAATAAGGAGTTCAAAGTCCCGCCGGTGGCTTTCCCCTCCGCCGGAAACCCCGGCGGCGCGGCACCAAACCTCCAGCAGCGGCGCATGCCCACGCCGCCCTTCCAACCTAACTCCGGCATTCCCTTCATGTCCTTTGACATAGGCTCTGCCACGGCGTCCACCTCCTCGGGACCAATCTACACCGGCCCCTCCATCGGCGGCGGCGGTTCCGCCAACTTCGACGACGAGGAGCCCCTTCTCGATGAGCTCGGGATCCACCCGGAGCAAATCTGGAGCAAAATCAGATCCGTTCTGAACCCCTTTCGCGTCAACCACACGGTCCACAAAGACTCGGATCTATCAGGCCCAATCCTCCTCTACATGGCCTTTTGCCTCTTCCAATTGCTCGCAGGAAAGATCCAATTCGGCGTGATCCTTGGCTGGATCGTCGTCTCTTCCATTTTCCTTTACGTCGTCTTCAATATGCTAGCCGGTCGAACCGGTAACCTCGACCTGCACACCTGCACCAGTGTCGTTGGTTACTGTATGTTGCCCGTGGTTATCTTCTCCGCTCTCTCGCTCTTCTTACCGGTCGACGGGGTCATTCGCCTTTCGGTCGCTGCGATTTTCGTTCTGTGGGCCATGAGGGCTTCCACTGGTCTCGTCGTTTCGCTCGCTGATGGCGGTGATGAACATCGAGGACTGATTGCGTACGCGTCTTTCTTGATTTATACTCTGTTTTCGTTGCTTGTAATATTCTAGGGATGTCGATGGCGCTGAGATTTTTGGATCCCTGTTCCCATGGTTTTAGTTCTTCCTGCATTATGAACCTTGTAGTTTTTTTGGTGCAGTCGTATTATGATATAGAAAATGGAGTTATCAGTTTGATTGAATGTCTGTGTTTTAAAAGTTTTTCCTAGGTTACATGCGTGTGTGTTGTAGAGGCATATACATACATATATGTATGTATGTATATTTAATTACATTTTTGTTCTGATTTTGCAAGGCTATTGGTAAATCTTCTTGCAATTACGGTGTTTTGGTGTTTTGTATGTGACTTAGTGGTGCTAGAACGAAGGTCAATAGTTATTAGCAAAGTAAATTGTGTGCTTATGTAAATTAGAGGTGGGTGTGTTTAAGTAAATGCAAACTTAGATACAATATTACTACTATTGTTCTCCGATTAGAATTAGAATTGCAGTTTCGCGTTGGTTATCCACGTAATAAAGGATATTAGAATTTGAGTTTTGCCTTGGTAATCCACGAAATAAAGGATTTCTACTGCACCTTCAAGGACTGATTAATAGATAAATGCTTTTCCAGATCGGTAATTGTTGTGAGACTTTCTTTTATACATATGTTATTATCTTTAATTTTAATTCTTTAATTTTTAGTAAGTCCCGTGCGTTGCACGGGTACTGTGCTAGTTTAACTATAGAAAGACACTAACCATACTTATAGTACTACATCTAAGTTTTGTCCTTTAGGTAAATAGCTTAGTCAAGCTGATGTTGAGCTGTTTGGCGTAAACAACTTATCATGTAAGTACTTGAGTATAAGTTAATTCTGTACAGAGGAAATAGGGTCAAATTGTTTTAATCTTGAAGAACTTATTGAAGTAAGTTGAAAAAATAGCTTATAAACATGTTATAAGCTGATTTTGTAACCTTTTTCACTTACATATACAAGTGCTTATGTTATTATAATATAAATCTAGATAAGCTGTGAATAAACTCTTACAAGTGCATCCTAGTCAAACAGTTTGGGCTCTTCAATTTACCTTCATTAGAAATTCTGTATGAATTAGTGATCATATCTTCTAGCAATGCTGCTGGGCCAAGAGGATTTCAACTCAGAAGTAACATGATTTTGTGTGCTGGAGTTATGACTATCTGTTTGGGAGCAGGAAGAGTCTGTTATAAATGTATACAACACTAGAAAGAACAAGATAGCTATTAGTTGATTAGAAGTTCAGTATAAATACGATCGACATATAGGACAAAGGTACAGTTGTATTGTAATGGAAAACTGTATTTAACTGTAAGGGGCATTTTCCTTGGAGAGGTGTTTCTTAGCTGTTGTGAAGTGATACCGATTCTTTCATTCTCTACTAAGACTTGCCTTTTTTGGGCTTATCACCTACGAGACATCTACTTTGACACAGACCACAGGACATGGCTAATGTCCTAAACGTAGTATGCGGGAGCACCTCTATATATACATACATATAATCAACATGACAAAGATCTTAATTAAAATTTATATTTATATAATTATATTCTAAAAATAGTTGTCAAGCTTTATAATTCTCATATAAAGACGACTCTCAGATAAAATACGGAAAACCATATCACTTAATAGTTGCAGGAAGTAATTAAGTTCTATGAAAATGAGCTTGACTATAAAATGCTCTGAGTCTCACATTATTTATAATATAATCTGATTTTTTTATGATAAGAGTGTCTCGAAAGTCTTTATCCCCAGCAATGGATATTAGTTTTACTCTTGCTCAAGCCATGTTACCAAGTTGTATTGCAGAGGTATTTGGGTATAAAAGAAATAATTTTAACTGTGATATGGTTGATGGGTGTCAGACATGTGTCAAAGACGTGTCTAACGTGTCATGTCAGACACGTTAACACACTGTTCTATAGGGTGTTGGTGTCTCTTAGCTTATCGCTATGTAACTGGGGTTTATAACTCTTTTCTTTGATGACGATATTGACATGTTTCGTTGATTGATTTTTTTGGCAACATTAATATAGCTATGAACATGCCTTAACATTCAATATGATTATAAGTAGAATCTTGAAAAGCTGTTGAGCGTTGTCTATATGTTTAAGGAGCTTTAAGTAGGTCATGTTGTTTGAGGCTTGGCTTGTCATAAATATTTCACTATCAAAGTTTTCCATGTTCAAAGTGATTTCATTTTGACGTTCATTTTCCAGCTTGCTGAAACGTACTGAAATCGTATTGCAATTCAGTAGTAAATTTGATTGATGATGTTATCTAGGAAACTTAGTAGTTTGCAGCGTAGATATCACATTTTTAACTCTTAGAATTTGAGCCTAAGAACTAATTCAATTTCATAAAGCCAACTCATGAGATGAGGATTACCTAAACTTTCCAACACCTTCCTCATGTCTAGGGCTACTGGTATGTAGCGTGACAAATGTAAGTGTTGGCTCTTAATATTATGTTAGAATTTAGGTTTGAAGTTTAATCCAACCTCAAAATTGGCTTTTAAGAATTAAGATGAGGACTCTCCAAACTTTGTGAGTTTTAGTTAAGTTATATATCTACTCAATATGGGACTACACACCACCCTTGAGGATGCAATTGAGACAAACTCTCCCAAAGAGGTCACAATTAAGGTGGTGTAGGGATAACTGCAGTTGAGGTGGATTTCCAAGACCTTTCCCCTTATTTAGAAGCACATATCTGATCTAAAGTATGGATTCCGTGCTTTGAATTCAAATTGCTAAGGACTAATAATACCAACTGAGAGCTTAATTTCATGGATGTGATTGATGATCAGAGTTATTAACGAGTATAATGATCTTTTTGCTGGTTTAGTTGTAACTGAATTTAGTCATTACGTGTTAGTGTCCTCATTAGATATGTAGACTGAGTTTCTATATGAACTATTGATTTTATAATTACTGCTATTATTTGATTATTACTTAATTTCAGTTTTACCTAGTTTTGCTAATTCTTAAAAACCTCTTCACATCGGTACCTCTATTATCATCTTGAGACGCTGCAACTTCTATTCTGTTGAAGTTGATGATTTCTCGTTGACTATGTCTCAATTTTGGTTAATCTGATTCAACTGTTACTCTTTCAGAATCGAGCCTATTGAGTGTTTGGTTTCGCCTACATATTGGAGGATTAAGCTTCCTACACCCCCTTAAAATTTTATGGGTACCTCCTTACATTCCTGAACACGCTTTCCTTAATGTATTTTTTACATTTCGGGAAAGTCCATATTGAAACAAATGAAGTGTTCCAAGAATTTATAGGGTGTAGGAAGAAGTATCCCAGACTGTAATGCTCTTAGGACTATCTTTCGTTACACTTTAATCCAGATAAATAATAGTTTTTTCCCTTAAAAAATTCAGAGAATTGCTAAAATATGTTTTTGTTCTCTAAAATATACTAAAAACAGGCATTTGTTTGTACTGTGTAAGGCCACCCTCTGGCTGCATAAAATGTTCACAGAATCGGAACCAAAAAAGGTAAGCGATATATATGACTAATGTCAGTATACAATTCTATTGGTGTTGGATCACCTACTCGCTGTTGTGAGGGGAACTGTCTCTTGTTTGGACCCTGTGATTGATAGATATAACTGAGTTTCATTGGATCCGTTATCCAACCCAATTAAAATAGTTTAGATTGGGGGTTGAAATTGTCTCCCTTTTCTACCAAATCCTGATTAATATAATCAATGGGTTGGATGAAGGGTGACTGGAAAGAATTTCCTTTGTTAATCTATATCATAATATATCTTTTGAAAATTTATATCGTAGATGTATTTTGAAGAATTAAATTAAATCTAAAATTAAACAGAAATTGATTTAAAGGTGAGAAGGTGTAAGAGTATTTTTATCTAGTATCTGAAACTCAGTTACTAAGCTAAAAATTTGCTTTTTTACAACATTTGCGGCTGATAAAAACTATAAAAACAACTAAATTAGAAATAGAAATCTTTACAAAATCAATACCTAAGTACGGTGGTAACTATCAAAATTTCGTTAATTAAATTTCGTTACTTAAAATAACGAATTTCTTTATGTGAGTTGCTGAAAAAAAAAAGATGCATTGCTGTCAAAAGTATTTGTCGCGTCATTATACAAACACTATTATTTATATAAGTAATGTTATACTTATCTTTTATGAATAAAAAGTGACTTGCCATACCAAGAATTAACATAAAAACAAGCAAAAAAAAAATTTTAAGCACTCATTTTGTTAATCTCAGTATTTTGAACATAATTTTGTGAAATGATTTTAAATCTATAGGACATTGTAAAGTTTTAAAATTTAAGATATACCATTCATTTAAATAATTATGCAGTTATGCTGATAGATAACATAATTAAGTAGAAGTATCTTTCTCGGGAAATAGATAACAAAAAGTTTCAGATCATGAACAATATTTAGATATTACATTGGAAATTTTAACTTGATGAGTAAGAAGGACTAATATGAGTAACAAAATTGAAGTAATTCTATATTTTTAGTTTAAGACAGGATGGTCTATCTTCAGTTTTTTTAAACAATCTTTCACTAGTTAATATTTGTATTGAGTGATATTAAAATTTATCTTCAATTGAAACATTAAAGATTATACATAAAGAAATGAGACAATGCATTTCAAATCATATTTATTAACTTGTAATTAAATACATTAAATAATGTGAGATAATTTTGAGGAACTTGACACAAAGAATAAAATAAAAATGTAATTTTATAAATGTATATTTTTACGAATATTTGCAATAATCAAATTCCATAAATTAAATTAAATTATAATATAAAATCATTTTTGGATTAGACTGATTTCTAAAATCATATAAAAAATATAACAAAATCAATCCAAATATTCATGTTATAATATTTTTTAAGGTTTCAATTGCTTTTGGTTGAATTTATTTATTGGATCAGTATAACTTTAATTTGCTTTCCTTTTATTGTCAGCTTAAATGTAATTATGGCATCCCTTCTTACATTGAATTAAACTCGTGTCAAAAGTCTTAACACAGTTTAGCACTGTTCACCTCTGTTTCTCTAAACTAAGGATTAAAGTTGGACTTTTTCAATTGAAAATAGAGTCACCATTAGTTTTTTTTCTCTCTCAAATAAACTGATTCAATATATAAAGAGACTAATTGGGTAAAAATAGAAATATCTGATATCTTTTAAGTTATAAAAATATATTATATTTGTAACTTATTGTATTTTTTTTACACTTTCTATTTATAATCTAGTGGGTGGCAGAATGCTTTAGAGTTATGCCCCAGATTTTGACTTAGCCAGAAAGTTTGAACTGCAGCAATATTAAAATACTATACAATAATCTTCTTTATACAGGTATAACTCATAGTTAGGATTAAGGATAACTCGCTATAGTGAATTATTGGACAGAACTCATACGGCAGAGGTCCTCTGGCCCACCCTTTCCTCATTTCCTTGGATAGACGCTCATGTCTTGTAGGGTCTCTAAATAACTTCTCCATTAGCACAGATGCTACTTACAGAATTATTGGTTCCACGACATTTATAATGGTTGTGATCGTTTGAGGACCTATAAAATATTACTGGACTATTGTAGGCTATTGCTATTGTAACTAATATTCTTAGTCAATTGTAAAGTTAAAGCTAGATGTTTATACTTGCGGAAAGTTAAGTTTCAAAGCATGAGCAAGTGTGAAATTCGTAGAGTCTTGGTACATTATATTTTTCTCCCACTTTTCTAATAATCTAATAATTTAGATATAATGATATCTAGAAGATTTGCCAAAGATGAGTCGAGTGAAAGAAGTGTTCATATGTAGGTGACTTATCGGGTGACACACATGTTTGGTTTCATCAAATTCTATGATGTCTAAGATAAATTTTTTTTAGAAAGGGACTAAATAATATTAGAATTGAATATGTTAAATTGCACACAAACATGTCACATTATAGAGGGAATGATAGCAATGAAAAAAAGAAGAAGTAAAACAAAATCAAAATCATAAAAAATAATAACGAATCAATAAGTTTGGAGAAAAAGATTATAGTATAAACCTATACAAACGTATTAAAAAAGAACACATAATATCTCGACTCATAAGGATGAGTAGAATCAACAAGTTTGGAGAAAGAGATTATAGTACAAACTTATGCAAACGTATTAAAAGGAACATATAATATCTTGACTCAGAAAGATGAGTGGAAAGGTCGTGCATTCAACACATCGGTAGCAAATTTGGAGTGACTCAACAAAAGTCTAATAAGAAGAATGTTAGACTATCAAAGCATGGACTTCACAAAAGAGTATCCACTAAGGGAGAGATGAGCTCACTGCAAGTGAGATATATGAGGGACAACTTAGTACTAATACCAAGATAAGAAGGAAATGAAGTGAGTAACATTGTTCAGGGCAACAGGGACTGATTTAAAACATTATTTGACTTTGTTACTCCTTGGTGTGACGTCCCTGGTAATAAGGTGCTTTGATGTAAGGGGTCTCACTTTCACTATGAATGAAGATTATTTCTGCAAAAATTGTGGCACCCATTGTTTGACATTGATACAGTTACTACTTCGTGAGAAAAATTTAGAATACACTCGATTATAAGTTAGGTTGCCCTTATAGAGTAAGGCATTTTTAATGGTGGACACCAAGATAAACAATGTGGGCGTGTCATATAGTTGTGGAGACAGAGATAGTAAACATGGAATCTACAAAATTTAAATGTGGATTTGGGGGAAATGTATCATCAAAGAGTGAATCGCCATGGAGTCTACAGTGAATGAAAGCTCACAGTCAGAATGTTGTGGTGGGCTTTGAAGAGAACAACTAGACTACTGGAAGGAGGATAAAAAAGTGGAGTCATTGGAACACCGTGGACAAAACAACAAAATCTCAACCATGGTGGAGAGCAATGCAATCTCCGAGGACAATCTGAACATTGTAGGTTAGACACATTTGGGATAACCATTACTACATATAAGAAGAATGTCGTGCAAGTAGAGCAAGTAATTATGAATAAATGGTGTTGTTAAAATACAATATTATAAAAAATGGGCAAATATACAGTGATAGAGTCAATGTCTGTTATACCTGAGTCAAAGATGTTAGGTGACCATACCTTAAATCAAGCTGAATATCAAGTACGAAAACATATTGATACCAAGACCTATCTTTAGAAGGTGCACTACGGCCCATCATAAGCAACTATAACCAAAACCTTTATAGCCCATCTTCCTCAGGAGGCTCATGTGACTAAAGAGCACGTGAGAAGTTTCTCAACAGTTCAACACTTACAAGTTCAAAAAGTCGTCTTAGGAGTCCTTGAAAAGCATACTCTGGATTTAGGGTTAATTTTTACAAAAATAAGCTAGGACGAATAGGTGTGGATAAAGATACCTTGGAGAGGCTTTCTAAGATTCTAAATTGTAGCCAAATGAAAATTCCTCTCACATACCTTGGAATGTCTGTAGGAGGAAACCTAAAAAAACATTAGTGAGTAAAGTGAAGACTAAAGATGTTGAATTGATTAGGTGTCTTAGGGAGTTTTAGGAAAGTATTATTATGTAATAATAGTGGTAATATCTATGTATAGGTAGTAGTGCCAGCTAAAACGCTCTAAGGGATTATCAAGGGAAAAGGGTGAGGTCTATAGAAGTGTTAGAAACTAGTGGTAATACTATTGGTTTTTGGTTGCAAGGTCTTGCAGTTATAGTTTACGGGTGCACAGGTTTGGAACCCTAAATTACAAGCTAGTTTGCAAAGGCTTTCTAAGGACTCACTTTAAAAAGCGGAGCTTGATTTTTACTAAACAGACCTCCTTCACTGCCTGCTTGACCCCTATTTTTAATCTCCAGTCAAGTCAAGTCAAATCAATGAAGTGAACAACCCAATCCTCTTTATGTTAAGCTTTGTTTCCCCCAATTCAAAAAAAAAAAAAAAAAAAAAAAAAAAAAAAAAAAAAACAAGAAACAAACTTGCTACTACTATAGTTATAGTCTAGGAAAAAGCTTCTCTTTGATAGAAGTCATAGGGGTTCATAAAAAATTTGATCGTAAATAAAGACTCAAACCTGGGCGTAAGGGCGGATGTAGTTAAGTGGATCAAGGCCAAAGGGCCAAGGACTAGGAATTGAGGCTTGGTTTTCTGATACATTTGATCATTTTGAAAAGTACTTCTACATATTAAAGTTTTGCGTGAGAACTCTCGGCTAGAAATGAGACTTGAGCTGCTTTTATATACTCGGTTTATAAACTTAAGCTGAATTCAAATTTATATTTTTAAGTTTAATCCAAACTTGCACTATGTTTAGTACGTTGGAAGGTTTAATCTGCATTTGAAAGAGTAGAAGTGGTTCCCAAAACACTATTAAACGGTCATTCATGTCACCTTTTCCTTTAGCAGTGTGAGTAGATGCTGGAAATTATAATTGGTGTAAAAATCACTGTATTCCTGAAGGGTCAATCCATCAAGTTAGCAAAAAGCAGATGTCATAAGGAGCAAACTGAGAATAAAATGAAAGTTTCGGCATCTGAGTGGAGGGAAAAAATGAAGGTGACAAAAAGGTGTGTACAAAGTCACTCACAAAGTCCCATATAATTAATTAATACTTTATTGAGCGGAAAACGTAGTTGAGGAAGAGAAAAAAAGATTGAGTGGAGTACCCCAAACTATTAAAGGAAAGGAAACGACATGGCTCACCAAACCTCTTATTGGTTTATATAAGATCGCCTCATAGGAGTACCCAGGAGGTAATAATAATACACGTAGTACACCATAATACAGAAGGTACACATTCGATGGGAAAGTAAAACATAGCACACACACTAGTCAAACTAGAAAATGATTCACTTGGTTCAGCGAGTTATTTGAGGATTAACTTCTAGTACTGAAACTCCTTGTACTTATCACTTTATTCAATACTACTTTGGTTGCAGTGGTAAATAAGACCAACCAGGAGCAGGAAGCTAGGGGCTATAGGTAGGAAGCTAGCGTCTTCTTGCAGCCGTTTCCCTCTGTGCATTGAAGTAGACAGCAGCCACTGGGAGGCCAAGGTCATTTTGTGCTGCGAAATTGCGTGTGTTGAAGTGATCCCTTGAAGTAGGTGGAGTAACACACTGCCTACGCTTTTGCTTGAACAGGACAAACACAAACCTATGGATCCCAATATTAGGCTTTGGGATCTCATAGCTCACTAACTCTTTCCCTACAAAACATCATATTTTTTTGTCAGTCTCTCTCATGGTCGGATCAGCAAGTAAGTTCCCATATATACATTTTTCCTAGTAGATCAATCATTTACATGAACCTACCAAATGTAGCATCTGTTGTGCCTGGAATATCTGTCACTATCCTGCAAAAAGAATATTTACAACAAAATAATTGACTGTTAGATACCTAAGAATGGCTAGTTCGCCTTAGATGTGTATGCGGTTCCGTTATGTTTGTTGTTGAGTTATCGAGATTTATTCACCCTTTAAGACTTTTGATTTTAGGGTGGTGGATGATGGTTGGTGCTAGAACAGGCAACTTTTTACAACTTTTACAGAAAACAAAGGTATGTGTGTACCTACCCTCTTGTTATGTAAGTGTTTGTTACCTCTGTAGTTTGATGTGATGAAAGGAATGCATATAGCTTGCAAAAATTTCAACTTCGTTAAATTCACAGACATCTAACAAGAATGTCAGATGGATAACCAGTTCATGACTTTCAAAGTGTTATATGTCATAAAATTTTCATTTGGGTTGAGTTGTTAATAGAATCCTGTAGTTATGTGGGCTGACTGGTGTTAAAGTCTAAGTATTTAAACAAAGTTTATCTTTATATTAAGTACCAGTGCAAGTGTTCTCTCAGATAAGGGTCACTAGGGCCTGGAACATCAGGGTCTGTCATGATCTGCGCCAAAAAAGGAAGACATTAGTTTAATGATTCAGTATTTTCATTAAAAGAGACATAATGCGTGAGCATGATTAGCGATAACAACAAATAACAGCTGAAGTATGTTCCTTTTTCCCTTGAATTTGTTCTTTAAAGAAAAGAGGAAAAAGAGATATATACCAGTGTGAAAAAGGACCTCATATCAGCACCCTCAATCTGAACCTTGGGTTTGGCGTTGATACATGAAGGGAGGAGCTCATGGCCGTTGTAGACTTGCTTTTTGTTGTAAGTCACAGTCATTTTCATGCTTGTGGTAAAAGAGTCAAGAACCTCTCCTATGACTCTCCCCACTATAAGAGGTTCTAAAGGCATTCTAGCCATTACAAGAGTATTATAAGGGTGAAATTAAGGAGAGAAGAAGAAAGTTGAGAGAGTGAAACTGAGGAATACAAGTTGATAATCCTGCTGAGAAAGGGAGTTTGAGCTCCATATTTATAATGTCTCTGAAGGTAGAGTGTTTACCCCTCCTTTAAAATATGCTGCAATACATAATTTAGATTTAGAGTCATAAGAAAAACCAAAAAAGATAAAATAAAGAAGGGTATAAATAAATCAGGTGCATCCGTGCAGGTGCTGCCATCACTCCTAATATATATTAATTTGGCTCATTTCATAATTGCCTCTGGGTCTAGGATGTTTGTGCTGAAACACATTAGTCATGATAATGTGACAAATTATCCTTTCCCTTTTCCTCTCTCACTCACACACTCTTTCTCTCTCCCCTGCTCATAAACACAGGATATGGGTCCCTTCGAATAGGTTCTTAATCGATTGGCTGTACACGGGATGCATGGATTTCTCATTTAATAAACTATTTTTTTATAATTCATATAACATCTCTTATCTTGTCTTAAGTCTATATCCCAGTTGTAAAAAATATGAAAAGAGGAAAATTTCTGTTATTTCTTTTCCTACCTAGTTAGATCAAGTCAGAAAAAGCATCATGTGTAATTCTGCATGTGGGTCCTTACCCTTGCAAGTTGACAAGCTTCTTCTCTTTTGTTAAACTAAAACTATTGTTTTATGTTAACCAGAGTATAGGTATAGTTATATAAGTAGATGAAAATTTTATTTTATAGGTTAATTTTATGAAGTTGAAATTAGCTTTATAATATAGTTCTGAATGTATTACGAGAGACTATTTATATAAATCTCAGTTTTTTAAGATTATATTAAATTTCAATCTATTTTTTATATATAAGGCTAAAAGTTCTAGAAAACACTTGGCTTATTCAACGCCCCCATTGTAGCAGTGGTGCCATGGACGTGCAGAAATTTTTGTTGTATGCCTTGCGTGGAGAACCTTCCTTAATTGCATGCAAAAAATAAAATTTATGTTCGTGGGTGTGTGATTCTCCATTTTTTTCCTTCTTTCTTTTAATTTTGTTGGAAGATTCTCGAGGAAGAGAGCATAATTAAAGGAGCTCCACCATAAATGCTCGAGGCTACACATGCCTATGGGACTATTATGTGTGAGTGGCTATAAGGTCTTTTCAGAACAAAACTTAACTCTCACTAAGATTCACACCAAGTTCCAAGAATGGTAAAAGAGAAGGTGGACCTTCTTCATATGTAGAAACCATTTTGCTCTCCTCATCTCTCCATCTGAAATTTATGTTATTCAAATCCTGTTTGAATTCTTTTGTTGGGGAAATGGGTTTGAAGTGTGTGAACATGCGCATTCTGTGCTTAAAATGATCACAAATTCTGGTCCCAGAAAGAAAAATAAAAACCCTAATTGGTGGTGCCATGGGTTAGTACGTATAGACATGGTTTTATTCCTTATTTTAAATCATGATTTGAAAGAAAGTGGAATATATATAGACCGGTTCTTGCATAAATTAAGTGCAGGTATCGTTTCACAGTGATAACATACATTATTTAAAGTTCAGAGCAATTAATTATGTGCCATATGGAGCTCATGGTTCTAACATTTGTTCTTCTGAAACTCTTTGTTGCCAATTTTGGTTTTGAGTTGATATTCATGTTTCCAGATTTGGATCATATGAGTTTTCTTTCAAAAAGTTTCAATAGCATTTTCATTAAAATACTAAGTTGCCAATGTTTATCTTTTAGTTACTATTTTCTTCGTTTACTTTAGCAGAACTTGCTGTGCCGATTAAGCACGGAATATTCCTTAGTCATATCGGTATTGTGTACAACAGAATTTTTTAAGTATGCATTTTATATTTAGTTTTATATACTTTTGGTATAAATTTTATGCTATGATGAACTAATTAAAAATTACTAAAAAATATTTTTTAAATTAATCATTATATATGCCACAGTTGATGATTAGATTGAAATGAAAAATTTTAGTACACTGTCATTGTATTCCAATTAAAATTTTCAAACAATATATAGAAAATTTGCTTACACAAGAAATCAGGCAATTTTGAAGAAGTTAAATTAATAAATCCTCCTCCCATCTCTCTCTTGCACATAACTCATGTGAATTTTGAAGTAAAATTTATTACGTCAGCATGTAATTTGATTTTTTTTCATGTATAAGTATATAATCTAAATTTGTTTTTCAATCTGGTTGACATTAAAATTACTTTTTTTTTTATAAAAATCAGGTGGCTACAAGCCTCGTAGTATGACTCTTAGAGGGTTTATATTATTTTATCAATAAAAAAATGTATTATATAACTTCAACTTATATAGATTTATTGTGTAATAAAACTATGCATATCAAACCAAAACATATATACAACATAAACTGAGTGTGGTTTGTATATAAGGAGTGTATTAATATCTTGATTTTATGAGTTCCACCTGTAACTTTCTGACATGAAGACAATTCTTATAATAAAAGAGTTGTATTCTTATATAAGAATTGAACTCTTAATTTAAAAAATAATAATTTATTTCCAAGAATTAACAAAAAAATATATAAAAATGTAGGTACAGTGTGAAAAAATTGTATGAACATAAGAAATTTATTATTGAAATGAAAGAAAAATCTTTTTCTATCAACAAAGAAAAATATTATATATATATATATATATATATATATATAATAGTTGATATACTCCAAGACATATACACATATATAAAAGAAAAAACAAAAAATTATCTCTATCCCCAGTCAACCTAACAATTTGTAATTGATCATCATATCCTAATACCTCCTATGTTATAATTATAAAATTTAAAGGAACGGTTTATCGCTCACTAAAAGTAAATTAATAACTTATGATTAGATTCTCCATCGAAGATGTTTTCAAAAATTGCGGTTTGCAATACAATCACAAATAAGAAATATAAATTATATATACACAGCACCCATGTTGATATGTTCCGATTATAAAGTGTCTCCCCAAAAGTAAATCTACTCAAATATTATGCATAAATTAAAAGAGAAACACAAAAACTATATAGTTGTTAATGGATAGTTTAATTCCTGATAAACCCTGTGGCAATTTTTATTTTTAAATAAGAAAATTCTCAGATTCTAACGAAATAAATAGTTTTAGTAGATAGTTTAATACTTGAACACTACGGCAATTTTTTCTTTCCAATTTTTAAGACTAAGATTTATTTAATAAACACGTGAATTGAATCTCGTTTTCTTTTTAAATAATTTTCTGAACTTTGTAAAATTAGTTTCTATTTATGTTAGATATATAAGAGATAAAGTGATCATTTGACATACAATATTTTAAAAATTGTACAATTTTTTTTATGATTTTAAATCACAATATTGAAAGATACCATATATAGCTTAGTAGTAAATTCTATTAAATTCCATTTTGTTTTAAAGGCAGAAGAAGAAAAAACCTTTTTTAATAACTATTTTTGTTAGAAGTTTTAGGATAAAACTACTTTTTTGGGAAACTAATCACACATTTTCCAGAAATGATGTGCTACTTCAATTGTTTTAGACAATTTATTTACGGATTAATCCTTTTGCTTTAGCTCTCTTTTTAAAAAAGGTTGTGAAAAGTATTAATTGTTTAATCTTTATGATAATACTTTTGTTACAATTTATGACAAATGACTAAATTTATTTACAAACTTTTATGTATGTAAAGTTTAATATATTAAAAGCCATTATAAATTACAAAATAAATTAATAAACATGTTAGAAAAAATGGTTTACTAATATTGTTAAAACTGACATGGTGATTCAACTTATCACGGAACATAGTTAATCATTCAACTAGTCCAATAGATATTAATTAACACAATAATTAAATAATGGATAAATTATTAATAAACTCTTAACCTAGCCGCTTCAAATAACAAGAAAAGTCAATATATATATATATATATATATATATATATATATATATATATATATATATATATATATATCACTTAGGTCTAAAGGTTCAATATTTGGAGACAATAATAAATTTATATTTAAGAATAAAATATGGCAAATACTTTAGATTAATTTTCACTTTTATTAAATATATTAATACTATTAAATTGAATATTTCGTTAATCCATCATGAAGTGATTTATCTTTCTAGTTTACTGATTTTTTATTATATAAATAATTTTTTTAAGTCAATTTGTGATACATTTGAATCAAACACTTGATTACTGTATTAAGTGGTAAGTGCAATTGGCTTGTCTGAACTGTTTTCTTTACCTTTTTAATAAATTTTTAAAATGTTTTAAAATTTATATAATTTTATGTGACGTATTATTTAGTGATTTCACTTTTGAGCGGTCAATATTGATAAATTCTACTCTTAGTAGAGATTGTGTTGTTAATAACCCTGTATATTAATAGAAGGAAACTGCAAAGACATTGACTTGCTGCCACTTGTCGCTTTGAAGTGCAGTGCCGTGTTGTGTGCGCAACACAAATTCCTTTTGCAACTATTTTACTGACTTCTGAATCTGTCATGGCAGTAGATTTGGTGGCAGGTGGAGCAGTTGTCACAATCACCTCTTCTAGCCCAAAATTCTCTTTGGCTACTTCACAACAATTCACCAAATTGATCTTTTGTTGCTGTGGTAGGTTAATTTTTTAAGAGTGGAGCTTCAATATAAATTTATAAATTAATTTATTCAGATAATCTTTAGTAAGAATTAAATTATGATGGTCTCATCGTGTAATATAATGGATGATATGAATACAATGATTCTAGTAATATAAGAAAAATTTGATCATCAGAGGAGACTTTACTTTTGACTTAGTCTTGATGATAGGATTTATTTTGGTATGTTAAATATTTTATACTGTGATTAAAGATAGTTCTTAAATATTCTTATCTCCTCATATCTTTAAATAGTAACAAAATTATTGAAGACTAAAACTAATAATACTTTAAACTTTAATGAGCATGATCGTGTTACTATATTTAACATTAATATTAAAAGGGTATAGGTTATTTTTGCTCTTCCATTTCAAACATGAAATTTATTACAAGTATTATAATATCTATATAAAAAAAATCTCACATCATATAATAATTGTATCAACGATAATTTATAAAAGTCATAACTTTGTTGATATCAACAGTCTTAATATTAGAATATTATTACTAGAGGAGAATTTAAATCAGTTTTGTACTTTAGTTTCAATAAGAGATTTTGTTTTAATATGCTAAAAATTCCACACTGTTTCTTAAAATAAATTATAAACATATTTTTTCTCTCAATTCTAAGGATGTGATAGAATTTTCAAACACTAAAATGAACAAAATTGTTGACAAAAGTGACTCTAATCATGCTAACACCATGCTTAATGCTGAAACATATTAATGGAATAAAATTCTAAAATGAAAACCAACATGTTAGGTTTAAATATATATATATATATATATATATATATATATATATATATGAGAGAGAGAGAGAGAGAGAG
>Ga0209489_101986_pt1 | contig 42080 bp, 40 predicted proteins | sample SiratrowhiteBW_FD_187527 | JGI IMG/M metagenome (GOLD analysis project Ga0209489, IMG submission 187527) | Root nodule microbial communities of legume samples collected from California, USA - Siratro white BW (SPAdes) (version 2) | ecosystem: Host-associated > Plants > Roots > Nodule | place... | reverse complement strand
ATATATAAGCCTAATTGTATATTAAAGACATTTATACCTTTTAACAAATCTTTAATTTTATTCTTCGGCATTTAAACTTAAAATAAATTAAAAAAAAAATACATAGATACAAATTTTTTTAAAATACTCTATATTTTTTTATATTATTAGTAAAATTGTTACTTAAAATTATTCGTATTTTATTTATTTATAGAACTGTATATTAGATAATTTTTTTCTATTAATATTCTTACTTTCAAGAATTTTTATTATACATTGTTACGAAATAACTGAATTAAATTAAAAAATTGAATATAATTAGAATTTTCTTTTGTTACATTATATTTTTCTACTTTTAATGACTTCATTAGTAATTTCTTAACTTTCAAATTTATTTACTTCTAATATTTTTTTTCATAAATGGTAGCCCAAACTTTTATCATTTGAAATAAAATGATACCTCAAGTATCTATTTTATTGAATTTTTATCATAAATCATGAGTAAATAAATTATAACTCTAGTCTTCATATTTACAAATATAATAATTGTCTATGTCAACACATGTTCCACTCTTGTGTCCTTGTCTTGTGCAACATATAGCACAAAATTTTGTATATACACCATCACATTTAAATGCATTACAATCTTGTCCAGAACCACCTTGTATTGTTATTAATTCTCCAATGACGATTTCTACAACAATCGATTATGTGACAAAAAAACAAGTTCACAAATTTTATAAGTAAATTTCTTTCATTTATTATCATAATTTTCAACATATACAAAAATTATTAATTATATTCATTTCTCCTTCTCTTTTAAGGTTGACTAGAGAATAGTGCAAAATATTTTTTTCATGAGAGTTATATGTCATAAACAAACTAAGGTAGTGAAATGAAATCATTTTACTAATTACCTTGAGGTAGAATCATTGCAACAATTACAATTCCCAAGAAAAAAGTTTGATAGAAATTGAAAGCCATTGCAAAAATATTCTTGAAAGAAAGGTTTACTTATGTGATTTAGGTATACCTTAGGAGTGGAGTGTATAAATCTTAGTTGAAAAAGGGATTTTTATAGTTGTTTTTAGATGAGAATGAGTATAGTATCAATGAAATTTTAATTTTATAATTTCATTATTTAATGACGATTTAATTTGATAATGTAATAAATTAAAATTTTTTAAAATGTCAAAAATACTCCTACAACATTTCTTTCCTCATTTTGGCTACATATATTTTACTCTGATTTAGCCAAAAGTTAATATATTTTAAATACACCTATCCTTATCATTTAATTCAATCAACTTTCTCAAGTCAAAATTAATTATTTTCAATTTGATAACAAGCTCTTTCCTTATTTTAATAAATAGGTTACATTATTTTTATGATTTTTATGCATTGGTCATAATTATGAATTATTATAAGTCTCACACGTTTAAAGTTTGTGTTATTTGGATAACTTGTTCTAGATCCCTAGAGTTGGGCTGTTGTGATTATCTGTGTAGGAACAGCTGGCTCCAGAAGGGGGGGGGGTTGAATGGAGCACCAAATAAATAGAAACCACCAACCAAGGTAAAAATATATAAGCATAGATAAAGCAGTTTTATACTGGTTCACCCTAATCTCTTGGGCTACGTTCAGTTATCCCTTGAACAAACTGTTCAAGAGGTTCCACTATTCAGCAAATAGTTAAAACGAGTACACAAACATCTCCAGGTTACAACGAGTACACAAACCTCTCCAGGTTATCACGACTACACAAACCTCTCCAAGTTATACCAGTCTCAATCTCCCCCTAAGATCAAGACCACTCAAGAATTAAAGAAACATTCTTAAAGGAGATAACAATGAAAGCTCACAAGGGTTTACTTCACAATGGTGAAGGATTACACAATAGTTTTACACAACCCAAAACTCTATATGCTCTCTATAGCAGATTGACAATAGACACTCAGTATATTTTCTTCAATGTATTGTATGATGTTTTTCTCTTTTCGCTTCTCCTTGTTGTGTCTTCTTCAACTTGAACTTGCTCCTCTATATTTAGCCTTTTAGAAATTAGCCGTTGGGATTCTTGAACAGAGCAATCTTGACTTTCTGATGTATGAAGCTCAAACTGGAAATATTTCTCTAATTTTCACACTGCATTAAACTTGATTAGTTATGTATCAGAAATAATTTAAAATAAAATAGAGAAATTATAATTAAGATACTCATCAATAATTTGAATAATTTCCATTATGAACAGATTTGAACGTTAAAGCACATCATGATATAAAATCAATTAATCACATTTAAATACTCTATAATAATCTGAATAATTTCCATTATGAACAAATTTGAACGTTAAAGCACAATATGATATAAAATCAATTAATCACATTTAAATGCTCTATAATAATTTGAATAATTTCCATTATGAACAAATTTGAACGTTAAAGCACATCATGATATAAAATCAATTTAAATCAAATCAATAACATAAAAGTAAATAGTAAGAAAACTTATCTCTTCATAAACCATATGTCTACTACTCTTTAACAAAGAAGTAACTGAATAAAGTATATAAATCATCAAATATAAATGTATACTTGAGTTTTGTTATCATCAAAACTTTATCAAATGATTTGATCCTCTAAAGGGACTTTGGACCGTCTAATGTTCAACAATCTGATTGGGGGAAATTGTCATGGGAATCATCGTCTAAGGTAAGGGAAGCTAGTTTTTACCTCAAATAAAATTTTGTTAGAATATCTAGATGTGTGGGTGACATGCTCACCAATTTCAAAGCGTTTTTGCAGAATTATTTTTGCAAGAACATGAATTGTTTTGATTGAGAAATGAGTTTGATAAATTTGGTACATGTATGTTGTTATAATGTTAAAGAAGTTCTTGGATGATATTTAATGATTTAACCATTAAGTGTTGTTATGATTGTGGAAAAATTCTTGCATAGTATAATTTTTGGATTGAATGGGTATTGATGTGAACGATTGAATCATGAAGTTGATGTCATACATTTGGAATAATGTATGAGTGATGCTTGTTTGATTACATTAAGTATAACATACCTATGTTTAACAGAGATTCTCAAGCTTCACTGAAGATCTAAGTCACATAGACTAAGACATCTGGTGGTGAGAAGTTGATGAGGGAGTTCATATACATCGGGACCGCTGGTAGACACTCAGTATTGAATGTTTGAACTTACTCTGATCCTTTCTCTTAGATTCGATGACAATATAAGTCTTAGGTATTGGATTAGTCATTTCTCTTAGATTCGCTGGTAATCTAAGTCTCAGGTATTGGATTAGTCCTTTCTCTTAGATTTGCTGAATCTAAGTCTTGGGTATTGGATTAGATGTTAGTCTCTGGTACGGGCATACTTAATGGGTCTTCCAGAAGACGATAGGTCCATGTGTGACCTATATGTATGATGTATTCCATGTGAGGCCTTTATGTATGATGTTTAACATGAGTACTTGAAATGAAAAAGAAAAACTTGCATTTAAACTTGATATGCTAGACTTTTTAAGGTAATTCTTATGACTGATATATTTTGTTCTTTTTGCATGTTTTAAGCATGTTATAAAATTTTAATTTCACTAGCTTACCCTTGCTTTTCATGTTATTGTATGAACTGCGATGACTATATTATGTATACGATAGGTGCAGAAGCAGGTTTTGGAGCACCTTAAAGATGATATGCCCTTAAATTGATTTACTTTTTCTCTTGTATATACTTGTATATATGTTTGATGTAGTTAAAGACTTTATGACCTTATGATGGTCTATCTTTTGTCATGTAGATAGTTATACATAACTTTGGTGTATTTGGATACTTTATGTTGTACTTTGAACTTTGAATGCATGTAAATACTTTGTAGTATATAAAAGTTAGTTGTTTTGAAAAATCATTTTCTGATGCTTTCGCTCAGGTGAGGGAATCTCGCCCAAGCCAAGTATGCAGAAGGATTCACTCTACAAGTCTCACTTGAGTGAGGTGCAGCTCACCTAAGCGAGCTCTAGAAAAAAAAGGATGCTCTGAGGTTGATTTTCGCTCAAGCAAGAAGCTTTTTACCCAAGCGAGAAGATATTTTTGCCCAAGTGAGGATATTCTCGCTCAAGCGAAAATAGTACTTGAAGTAGAGTGCTCTCTAGAACATTTTCGCTCAAGTGATAGAATTTTTGCTCAAGGGAAGAGGATTCTCGCTCAAGCTATTTTTTTTTATTTCTTCTTTTCTTTATTCTTTTCTTTCTTATTTAATAATATTTTATGGTTTGAAATTATACTTTGTTTATCTATAAAAGTTGAATGAAAAATGCTATAAAATTTTTGGGTTGTTGCATTTGTGGTATTAGAGCAGTTCGTCCTTAGGAGGACCTGAGAGTAATGGGTTTGTTAGGCTTCTTTTATGCAAGTTGGTTCGAGAGGATTGTTGTGAATGCCTATGAAAGTATTAAGAAAGAAAAGGATCTTGATAGAGTGGTGAGGGTATACACTCATGAATAAATCAAGATGTATTTCTATCTTAATTTTTAATGTTTGAGTGTGTGTTAAAAGATAAGTTTTGGATAACGTTGTATATATTATTTGGTTTGTTTTGGATGTTTGGATAATTTTTTGTTGTTGTATTAAATGATATGGTTAGGGGTTTATAATTAGTTGTAATGTCCTTCCTTATGTATCCAAAAAATGGCACGTAGACCAATTACCCCTCCTCAATCAGCAAACATGCCCATTTTAGCCTGGGCAATAGAGATGATGGCAACAACCTTACAACAGCAAACTGCTACTATGACACAAGAACATTAGGCTGCCCTTCATTAATTAGAAAATGCTAGAATAGCAGCAGAAGCAACTCAACTCCATCATCAGCATCATACCTTGAGTTTGGAGGATTTCTTGAGACATAATCCATCAAATTTCAGTGGAGGAGAAAATCTGGATAAAGCAGATTAGTGGATGAGAGACATTGAAAGAATATTTGAAGCCACACAATGCTCTGAGGAGAGGAAATTATCTTATGTTGTGTATATGCTTACTGAAGATGTTGAATTTGGTGGATAGGCATGAGGTAAATGATGGAAGAAAGAAGAGAAAATCTTACCTAGGAGAGTTTCAAAGTAAGATTTTTGGAAGATTACTTTCCAGACAGTGTTAGATATGTAAAAGAAATTGAGTTCATGTAGCTAGAACCGGGAAATCTTCCAGTTACTGATTATGCAACTAAATTCGAACATCTAGCTAGGTTTAGTACTCAAATTATGACTGAAGCTTGGAGGTGCAAAAAGTTTGAGTTTAGACTGAGACAAGAGCTTAAGGAAGTTGTAATCCCAATGTCTATTAGAGAATTCCCGCTCTAGTGGAGAAAGCAAAAATGGTGGGAAATCTGAAAAATAGTGACAAAGTTGCTAAATCACAGACGGTAGGAGGACCCTCTAAGAGCACACCAAGATACGAAAATAAGAAGAAACCTTACTCCAGGCCTCACTACTTTAGTAATGGCAGATCTAATCCTCAATTACCACCTTATGTCAAATGTTTTAAGTGTGATGGCTCGCATATGATTAGATTTTTGTCCTTATCCAACTCCGAACATGACATGTGATAGATGTCATAAATATGATCATGCAACAAAAGGCTGTTGTGTTCGATTAGGAGTTCCAAGTTCTAGTGGAGTACAACAAGTACAACAAAATAACAACCAAAAACCCAAAGCAACAGGAAGAATTTTTGCCATCAATGGAGCAGAGGCTTCACAGTGTGATAGCTTAGTTAAAGGTATTTGCTATATTTTTGGTACTCAGTTATTTTTTTGTTTGATTCTGGAGCAACTCATTCCTTTATTTATGTTGATTGTGTTGAGAAACTTAAATTGCTAGTTTGTGAGTTAGTTGTTGAATTGGTGGTATCCACACCAACAAAAGGTATTATAATAACTTCATTTATGTTTGCTGAGTGTCCAGTGATTACAAATGAATAGAAGGTAAGATCAATACGATTTGTATACATATGAAGGATTTGGAAGTTATATTAGGAATGGATTGGTTGTCTACTAATCATATTCTTATAGACTATGGCCAAAAGAAGTTAATTTTTCCTAAATCAGAAAGTGTGCAGGTTGTATTAGCTCAACAAATTGAAAGAGAGGTGTATGAGGATGCAAAGTGTTTCATACTCTTTGGTTGTTCTGTGGATGATGATAAGACTCAGAAAAATATAGATTTAGTCTAGGAGTTTATGGATGTGTTCCCTGATGAGATTCCAGAACTTCCACCTAAAAGAGAAATAGAATTTGCAATATACCTAATACCTAGGGCAGGACCTGTGTCAATTACTCCATACCGAATGGCACCAGCCAAATTAGCTGAGTTGAAGAAACAACTGGAAGATTTATTAGAGAAACAATTCTTCAACCTAGTGTTTCTCCATGGGGCGCTCCCGTACTTCTGGTAAAGAAGAAATATGGCTTATCTCATTTATGCATAAATTATAGACAATTGAACAAACTTACCATCAAGAATAAATATCCTCTTCCAGAAATAGATGACTTGTTGGACCAAATACATGGTGCAATTATCTTTTCAAAGATAGACTTGCGCTCAGGGTATCATCATATCTTATTTAAGGTTGAAGATGTTCAAAAGACATCTTTCAAATCGAGATATGGCCATTATGAATTCTTGGTTATGCCTTTTGGAATAACCAATGCTCCAACCATATTCATGGATTATATGAATTGAATCTTCAGGCCTTTTCTTGATAAGTTTGTGGTGATATTCATAGATGATATCCTGATCTATTCTCATTCAATAAAAAACATGCAGAATATCTCAGAATTGATCTAAACATTTTGAGAGAAAAGCAGTTGTATGTCAAACTTTCAAAATGAGAGTTTTGAATGTCTAAAATAAAATTTTTTGGACATGTTATCTCTGCTCAAGGAATCTTAGTATATCCTTCTAAAGTGGAGGTTATACTTCAATGGGAACGTCCTAAAACTGTTACAGAAATTAGATGCTTTGTGAGACTAATAGGATATTACAGGAGGTTTATAGAAGATTTTTCTAATATAGTTGCTCCTTTGACTCAATTAACCAGAAAGGATCACCCTTTTACATGGATGGACCAATGTGAGAGAGTTTTGAAGAGTTGAAGAGGAGGTTAACTAATGCCCCTATTTTGACAATCCCTGATATAAATCAGCCTTTTGATGTTTTTTGTGATGCTTCCTATCAAGGGTTGGGTTGTGTGTTGATAAAGAATAAAAAAGTTATTGCTTATGCTTCTCGGCAACTGAAGGTGCATGAAAGGAATTACCCAACTCACGACTTAGAATTGGTAGCGGTTGTTTTTGCCTTAAAAATCTAGAGACATTATCTTTATGGAGCTAATTTTAAAGTATTCAATGATCATAAAAGCTTGAGATATTTATTTGATCAGAAAAAACTTAATATGAGGTAGAGAAGATGGATCGAGTTCTTAAAAGATTACGATTTTCAACTTATGTATCATCTTGGAAAAGCAAATGTTATTGCTGACACTTTGAGCTGTAAGAGAATACAAATGTCATCACTTATGATAAAAGAGCAAGAATTAATTGAAGATTTTAGGAATTTGAATTTAGAGGTTCCTATATCTTCAAATTTCATTACTTGTAATGCGCTTGTTATAACTAATGAGTTTTTGAAGAGAGTGAAGGAGAAACAATTGGAGGATTTGAAATTGAAGAACATCTTGAGTCTTTTGGGCACAAATAAAGCTAAAGATTTCTTTTTGGGAGCAGATGATATTGTGAGGTTCCAAAAGAGAATATGTATACCAGAAGACCATGAGTTAAAACAAATAGTTTTATCTAAAGGTCACAAAAGCAAGCTAAATTTACGTCCAGGTATGACCAAGATGTATCAAGATCTTAAGAAGTCTTGTTGGTGGCCTGGTATGAAAGATGATGTAGCCAATTTTTTTGCTGCTTGCCTTACTTGTCAAAAATCCAAGGTTGAACATCAGCAACTTAGAGGCATGTTAGCTCAATTAGAAATCCCAGTGTGGAAGTTGGATATTATATCTATGGATTTTGTGACCCACTTACCCCATACTTTGAGGAAGCATAATTCTATATGGGTCATTGTAGACAGGTTGATAAAGACTGCACACTTTTTTACCAATTGATTTGAGAATATCTATGTAGAAGTTGGCTTAGATCTATATAAGCGAGATAGTTAGATTACATGGTGTCCTCTCTAGTATAGTATCAAATAGAGATCCCAAATTCACCTCTAGAATCTGGCAAACACTCCAAGAAGCTTTAGGGACCAGACTCAGACTCAGTTCAACATACTATCCTCAGATGGACAATCAGAGAGAACTATCCAGTCTTTAGAGGATTTGCTCAGAACTTGTGTATTAGATCATTTGGGCAGTTGGGATGAAATTCTACCTCTAGTGGAGTTCACCTACAATAACAACTAGGAAAGCATTAGAATGACTCCTTTTGAAGCATTGTACGGCAGAAAGTGTAGAACACATCTATGTTGGTTTCAAGATGGTGAGAGTATGTTGATTGGACCAGAGTTGATACAACAAACCAATGAGAAAGTTAAGAAGATTCAAAAAATATTGAAAACTTCTTTGAGCAGACAAAAGTCTTATACATATCAAAGAATACGACCTTTAGAATTTTCCGCAGGTGACCATGTCTTTCTTAGAGTTACACCATTCCCTGGTGTAGGAAGAGCGATCAGATCAAAGAAACCGACTCCAAAGTTTATAGGGCCTTATCGGATTCTTAGAAAGATAGGTCCTTTTGCGTATGAACTTGCTTTTCTTCCCCCCTTATCCAATATTCATAATATTTTTCATGTATCTCAGCTAAGAAAATATGTACCTGATCCAAGTCACATTCTAGAATCAGATTCAATACAAGTGAAGGAGAATCTTTCCTTTGAAGTGAGGCCAATCAAGATCTTGGATTCTCAGATGAAACAACTACGTGGAAAAGATATACTTATGGTCAAAGTCATGTGCGATCTCACTTCTGGTGATTCCACTTGGGAAATAGAAGAGGACATCCGAGCATCATATCCTAATCTTTTCCTTGGTAAGCTAAATTTTTGAAGACGAAAATTTTTGTAGTTGGGGATAATGTAACCCTCCCGTAAGATAAGAACAAAACACCCCTTTTTTTCCTTTTTGTCTCTCACCTTCCATCCTCCATATCTCTCTCTTCCTTCTTTCTTAATTTTCACTCTCTATACTTCCTCTAATCCAAAATCTAATCAAGTCTCGTAGTAGCTGAGGATCTTAGGGCCATTTTTAAACGATCAGAATCTGAACCAGAGTAAGTTCCTATTTACTTTGAGGATCCTTTGTTCTTTGTTTTCCTTAAGTTTTTTTCATCAATATTAGTGGGAAATCTCAACTTGATTAAAATTATACTAAAAGTTGGTGTTGTTTGGATAACTTGTTCTAGATCCCTAGAGTTGGACTGCTGTCATTATCTGATTGGGAGAAATTTTCTTGGGAATTGTCGTCTGAGGTAAGGGAAGCTAATTTTTACCGCAAGTATAACTTTATGTTAGAATATCTAGATATGTGGGTGACGTGGTCACCAATTTCAAAGCTTCTTTGTAGAATTATTTTTGCATGAACATGAATTGTTTTGATTGGGAAATGAGTTTGATAAATTTGGTAGATGTATGTTGTTATAATGTTAAAAGAAGTTCTTGGATGATATTTGATGATTTAATCATTAAGTGTTGTTATGATTGTGGAAAAATTCTTGCATACTATTATTTGTGGATTGAATATTGATATGAACGATTGAATGATGAAGTTGATGTCATAGATTTGGGATTATATATGAGTTATGCTTGTTTGAGTACATTAAGTATAACATACCTATGTTTAACAGAGATCCTCAAGTTTTAATGATGATCTAAGTCACATAGACTAAGACATCTGGTGGTGAGAAGTTGATGAGGGAGTTCCTATATACCGAGATTGCTGGTAGACACTCGGTACTGGATGTTTGAACTTACTCTGATCCTTTCTCTTAGATTCGATGGCAATCTAAGTCTTGGGTATTGGATTAGTCCTTTCTCTTAGATTCGCTGGTAATCTAAGTCTCGAGTATTGGATTAGTCATTTCTCTTAGATTTGCTGAATCTAAGTCTTGGGTATTAGATTAAATGTTAGCCTCTGGTAAGGGCATACTTAATGGGTCTTTCGGAAGACGATAGGTCTATATGTGACCTATATATATGATGTAGTCCAAGTGAGGCTTTTATGTATGATGTTTAAAATGAGTATTTGAAATAAAAAAGAAAAACTTGTATTGAAACTTGATATGGTAGACTATAAGGGAATTCTTATGACTGATATAATTTGTTCTTTTTGCATGTTTTTAGCATGTTATAAAATTTTAATTTCAGTAGCTTACCCTTTCTTTTCATGTTATTGTATGAATCGTGAGGACTGTACCATGTACACGAGTAGCTACAGATGCAGGTTTTGGAGCACCTTAAAGATGATATGCCATTAAATTAATTTTCCTTTTGTCTTGTATATACTTGTATATATCTTTGACGTATTAAAGACTTTATGACCTTATTATGGTCTATCTTTTGTCATTTAGATAGTTATACATAACTTTGATGTATTTGGATACTTTATATTGTACTTTGAACTTTGAATGCATGTAAATACTTTGTAGTATATAAAAGTTAGTTGGTTTGAAAAATCATTTTTCTGATGTTTTCGCTCAAGCGAGGGAATCTCACCCAAATGAAGTATGTAGAAACGATTCACTTTGCAAGTCTCTCTTGAGCAAGTGCAGCTCATCTGAGCAAGATCTTTGAAAAAAAAAAAGAGTGCTCTCGGGTTTATTTTCGCTCAAGCGAGAAGCTTTTCGCACAAGTGAGAAGAGATTTTTGCCCAAGCGAAGATATTCTTCCTCAAGCAAAAATAGCACTGGAAGTAGAATGCTCTCTGGACCATGTTTGCTCAAGCGAAAGAGATTTTCGCTCAAGCTAGAAATTATCGCACAAGCTAAAAAAAAGTTCTTGATTTCTTTTTTTTTTATTTTTTTCTTTTTTATGTATAGACATGTTATGATTTGAAATTATACTTTATTTATCTATAAGAATTAAATGACAGATATTATAAAATTTTTGGACTGTTACTGTTAAAAGTTGAAATATTATAATATATGATGGACAATATAGTTAAAGTGATAATAAACATGTATATCAATTGATTAAAACTCATATTTTATAGGTAAGGACATTGTATATTAAGGATATTGTAAGGTTACATATTATTAATATTTGATCTTCCATTTCATTCGTGAAATAAATTTAAACAAGAAATAATTAGGTAGGAAATAAATGCTCTATATTTATTTATTCATATTATTAGCAAAATTATTATTCGAAATCATTGGTGTTCTATTTGTTTATAAAAATGCGTATGAAATCATTTTTTTTACTAATTTTCTTACTTTAAGAATTTTTATTATATATTCTTACGAAATAATTGAATTAAATTAGAAAATGAGAATAATTAGAACTTTTTTTATATTACATTATATTTTTCTACTTTTAATTCATTTTTTAGTAATTTCTTAACTTTCAAATTTATTCCCAAATTTCTATAGTTCTTGAAATAAAATGATAAGTCAAATATCTATTTTATTGAATTTTAATCATAAACCATGAGTCGACACCTTATAACTTTAATCTTGACATTTACGAAAATAAGAATTGCTTCCGTTAAAACATATTGTACTCTTGTGCCCTTATCTGTGCAACATTGATTACAAAAACTTATATTTATACTGCATTTTATTCTATTACACGATCTGATGCTGAATCACTTCCTGTTGTTATTGCTGTAACTTATTTAAAACAAGGTCTTACCTTATTTTAAATAAGTTACTTTATTTTTATGATTTTTATCCATTAGTTATAATAATGAAGTATTATAAGTCTCACACTTTTAAAAAAGAATTAATTTATACTTTAAAATGTTATGACTTAAAAAGTCAATATATTTATTAATAATTAAATTTTAATTTAATGTACAACTTCACAACAAAAAGATAATGTTATAATTAAATAAAAATATCATTACATAAGTATTAATTATTACAATTAAATTTTAATTTAATATTATTAAAGACAATAAATAATATTTTTACATCAATAAAGAATATAAGTTTTTTTTATTACTCATAATTCATGATTGTTCTTGAATGTTCTTACAATAGTATATTTAGACAATTATTATTTTCCTTGCAATCGTATTGTTCATATTAAAAAATATATTTTTATTCTTAATATTCATAGTCTTTAATTTTTAAGATCTTCAACATGTTATATTAATATGCTCCAACAACTCTTTTTATAAAACCTAGGTCTTCAATTTAAGATCCATGCTAAGATCCCTATATATGAATTTTACCACTAAATAATACAAAATTAATAGTTGTATTTTCTTTTTATAATCTTTCCAAGAATAAATATTATATATAATTTAAATTTAGATAAAATATATTTTTTATAGAACACATATTATCAAATTTTGTTTTTACTTAGAACGAAGTGTCTTATGGTTATGTAACAATAATATCGTTTAAGTTTTTGTCACATCCGTTAGTTGTGTCTTAAAATGGCTTTGTAAACATTTAAATTTCTTCTTGTTTGAAGATAGGCTCCTATTTGTTTAAAATATTTTCTTGTTATATTTAAAAGAAATGATTTGACATACTCTTTTTATCTTTTTGTAATTATTTGTCATGTATATAACAAATGTGAGATTATCGTTTTGTAATTTATGATGTATATACATAAGTGTCTGGATGAAATCTTGTACCTGAAACTTATTATTCTGATATTGTGAAAGTGAATATTTAATATATATGTTGATTTAGATAATATCCACTTTAACTTACAAATTAAGTAATAAATTATTTTATTAAGTATGAATGAATTTATCTTAATAATAATTTGTTTTGGACTTTATTATTTTATAATATTTTGTTGATTAAGTGTTTATCAGTAAGTCAAAAATTATAACCATTAATGAGAACATAACTCTTTCTACTTTAGATAGCAGTTCAAACATTATAATATGATCATGATTTGATCTATCTAACCTCCACTATGGGACAATTGATGTTATCTGCAACATATTTGTTTAATATAAAAAATTAATGTTAAAAATAATAAGATTTTATAATTATTTTGGATATCACACACTATAATTGTAGAAGTAGTATTACATTTTTCTAGTCTCACCTCAAATATTCGTACAAATAGTAATAGATAATTACTACGACTTTATCGTTTGGATAGACCATGACTTTATTTATTTTTAAACTCGTCAAGATCTTTGTTTAATACCTCTGATTATTGGTGGACCACAACTTTATTCATATATAGATAGAATCATGGATGTATCCCTAGTTGAAATACCTTAAACATGGAAAATATGATAGTACAACATATCCAAATGAACATTTAGATATCTTAAAATTTTGTAACTAAACTGCATTTTAATCATTTTAAATAGAAATCATTTGTATTCTATTTGTTTATAAAAATGCGTATGAAATATTTTTTTCTACTATTTTTCTTACTATCAAGAATTTTTATTATACATTATTACGAAAGAACTAAATTAAAAAATTGACAATAATTAGAATTTTTTTATGTTACATTATCTTTTTCTACTTTTAATTCATTTTTTAGTAATTCCTTAACTTTCAAAATTATTTATTTTTAATAATTTTCTGCATAAATGGTAGTCCAAACTTCTATTCTTCTTGAAATAAAATGACAACTCAAATATCTATTTTATTGAATTTTTATTATAAACCATGAGTAAATACATTATAACTCTTAGTTTTGACATTTACAATAATAATATTCGCCTCTACTAACACATATTCCACTCTTGTGCCCTTGTCCTTTGCAACATATATCACAAAATTGTGTACCTAAACTGCATTTTAATCCATTACAATCTGGTCCTGAACCACCTTGTGTTGTTATTGGTTCTCCAGTAACAGATTCTGCAACAATCAATTCTGTGACACAAAATAAGTTCACAAGTTTTATAAGTAAATTTCTTTCATTTGTTATTATCATTTACAACATATACAAAAAAATTATTAACTACTTTCATTTATCCTTCTCTTTTAATGTTGACTAGTGAATAGTGCAAAACAAATTTTTTTATGAGAGTTATATGTCATAAACAAACTAAGGTAGTGAAAAAAATCATTTTACTAATAATTACCTTGAGGTAGAACCATAGCAACAATTACAATTCCCAAGAAAAAAGTTTGATAGAAATTGAAAGCCATTGCAAAAATATTCTTGGAAGAAAGGCTTATTTGTGTGATTTAGGTATACTTTAGGAATAGAGTGTATAAATCTTAGTTGAAAGAGAGATTTTTATAGTTGTTTCTAGATGAGAATGAGTATAGTATCAATGAAATTTTAATTTCAAAATTACATTATTTAATGAGATTTAATTTGATAATGTAATACATTAAAATTTTTTAAAATGTCAAAAATACTCCTACAACATTTATTTCCACATTTGGCTACATATATTTTACTCCGATTTAGCCAAAAGTTAATATATTTTAAATACACCTATCCTTATCATCTAATTCAATCAACTTTCTCAACTCAAAATTAATAATGTTTAATTTGATAACAAGCTCTTTCCTTATTTTAATAAATATGTTACATTATTTTTATGATTTTTATGCATAGGTTATAATTATGAATTATTACAAGTCTCACACGTTTCAAACACTTTTATTTATACTTTAAAATTTTATAACTTAAAAAGTTAATATACTTATTAATAATTAAATTTTAATTTAATGTATAACCTTACAAACAAAAGACAATATTATAATTAAATAAAAATAACATTATATCATTAAAAATATTAATTATTATAATTAAATTTTAATTTGATATTATTAAAGACAATAAATAATATTTTTACATAAATAAAGATTATAATTTCTTTTGTATTAGTATCAATTTTGAGTTAAGTAAGTTGATTGAATTAAATGATAAGGATAGGTGTATTTAAAATATATTAACGTTTGGCTAAATCAGAGTAAAATATATGTAGCCAAATGTTAAAAGAAATGTTGTAGGGGCAAAAAGTTGAAATTCGACAACTAAAAAAATTTTAATGTATTAAATCATCAAATTAAATCGATATTAAATAATGTAATTATGAAATTAAAATTTCAATAATACTATAATCATTTTGTGCAACCAGGGTTACGGGCAGATAAAAATAAAAATTTATTTTAATTTTCAAAATAGAGGATTCACAATTATAGTTTATATGAAAAACTATGGAAAAATCGGAAAAGGATAAGACAAGTCCGTGAAAATCGGATTTTAGGTCTGGGAGTCGGTTACGTGTGGGAAAGGTATTAGCACCTCCATAATGTTTGTCCTAAGATGGTACCTTTAATTAAATAAATAAAATAAGTTAATTAAATAAATAAAATGAGTGTAATTTTTAAAATTTTTATTTTCGTAAAAAAATGAGAAAAAAATGAAGATAAAAACAAACAAAACTATTTTTTTTTTTAATTTTAGGAAAGGGCCCGACAAGGTTTGACCTTGCTCCTAGTATCTCTATCAATATCAAGAATGAAGAATGAGGGTTACGTAGTTCTTTGGATAAGATTGTTTGTCAGATTGATATTTTTATTTGTGACATTTTTGTAATTAAATTTTTTATATTTGATATTAAAATGATTTATTTCTAAAGTTTCATATTAAATATCGCGTGACGCGTGTGGCCGTTTGATATTTAAGAAAAATTTGGAATAATAATATTAAATATCGTATGACGCGTATGGACATTTGATATCTAATATTATTAAAAAAATAATATTTCAAAATTTTATTTCTAATTTTATATTAAATATCGTATGACGCATGCGACCAATTGATATTTAAAAACTTTAGAATAATAATATTAAATATCATATGACACGTGTGACCATTTGATATCTAACATCATTAGAAAATATAATGTTCGAAAATTTTATTTCTAAAGTTTTATATTATACAAAAGAAATTATATTCTTTATTTATGTAAAAATATTATTTATTGTCTTTAATAATATCAAATTAAACTTTAATTATAATAATTAATATTTTTTTAATGATATAATGCTATTTTTATTTAATTATAATATTATCTTTATTTGTAAATTTATACATTAAATTAAATTTTAATTATTAATAAGTATATTAAATTTTTAACTTATAAAATTTTTAAAGTATAAATAAAAATGTTTGAAACGTGTGAGACTTATAATAATTCATGCATTAAAAATCATAAAAATAATGTAACTGATTTATTAAAATAAGGTAAGAACTTGTTATCAAATTGAAAATTATTAATTTTGAGTTAAGAAAGTATATTGACTTAAATGATATGGATAGGTGTATTTAAATTATATTAACTTTCGACTAAATCAGAGTAAAATGTATGTAGCCAAATGTCAAAAAACTGTTATAGGTGTCAGAAAGTTGAAATTTGACATTTTAAAAAATTTTAATATATTCAATTATGATATTAAATCGTCATTAAATAATGCAAATATGAAATTTTATTGATCCTATACTCATTCTCATATAGAAATAACTATTATACACTCCATTCCTAAAATATATCTAAATTATACAAATAAGTCTTTTTTTTCAAGAATATTTTTACAATGACTTTCAATTTTTATTAAACTTTGTTTTTGGAATTGTAATTGTTGCTCTGGTTCTACCTCAATATAATTAGTAAATTTCATTTCACTACCTTAGTTTGTTTATGACATATAACTCTCATGAAAAATAAAGATTTTGCACTATTCTCTAGTCAACATTAAAAGAGAAGGAGAAATGAAAGTAATTAATAATTTTTGTATATGTTAAAAATTATCATAACAAATGAAAGAAATTTACTTATAAAACTTGTGAACTTGTTTTGTGTCATAGAATCGATATTTGTTGAATGAGTCATTGGAGAACCAATAACAATACAAGGTGGTTTTGGACAAGATTGTAATGGATTCAAATACAGTTTAGGTACAAAATTTTGTAATATATGTTGTACGGGACAAGGGCAAAAAATAAAATATGTGTAAAAGGAGATTATTATGTTTGTAAATGTCAAGACTAGAGTTATAATGTATCCATTCATAGTTTATGATAAAAATTAAATAAAATAGATATTTGAATTATCATTTTATTTTAGTAATAATACAGGTATGGGATATCATTTATGTGAAAAATTAATAAGCATAAATAAATTTCTATGTTACGAAATTACTCGAAAAAAAAGTATAATTTCACAGATAATATGAAGTAGAAAATATAATTTAATCTGAAAAATTCCTAATTCTTGCCAATTTCTTAATTTAAATTATTTCCTTTCTTACGTGTATAATAAAAATTCTTAAAAGCAACAAAATTGGCATAAACAAATTATGTGATATGTGTTATTGTAAGCAAATAAATACAAATGATTTCAAATAACAATTTTACAAATAATATGTGTAAAAAAATTAAAAGTATTTTGAAAAAATTTCTATTTGTTCACTACTTTTTTTTTTTCATTTATTTAGTTCACATGTTCATACCAACTAATGAAATATTATTAAAGGTTAAGAGTTTTCTGACTAAACATTTTGATGGATGTATGAAGGAATTCCTTCTTTTTTTTTTTGGAATGGTAATTAATGTCATTGATAATAAAACATTGGTCAATTAGAAGCAAATTGAGTAGTGAACCTTGTTGTGAGAGTCTTAAAGCAATTAACAAACTTTAGGAGTATTTATTGAACTATTTTGATTCAGGGTCCTTGTTTATGGAAATGTCGATGACTAATTTAAACCGGTAAATACCCATTTGGATATGTTGTACTATCATATTTTCCATGTTTAAGATATTTTAACCAAGGATACATCCATGATTCTATCTATATATGGATTAAGTTGTGGTCCACCAATAATCATAGAGGTATTAAAAGAAGATCTTGACGAGTTTAAAAATGTAGTCATGGTCCACCCAAACATGGATGAAGTCGTAGTCCACTATCACAAATACCAAGATATACATTTTCATAAATATACATGTATAAGGCTTACACAAAGTATATCTCTTAAGTTTTGGTTATCTCATTTACTTCTATTATGGTTCTATGACATTTTTAGAGTCTAAATACAATATCTAAAGTTATATCAACTTTATCAAATTGATTTTTTCTTGAATATTTAAGAGAATGTCCAATTTAAGCTTGGACTACATAAAAGTAATTAGCCACTTAAAGACTTCAAATGTTAAAACATTAAAATAACTACAATGTATTATCTCTTAATATGTATGCTCATTTTACATTTTTTTTAATTTCAAGTATAATATTTAGAATTATATTAATCATATCAAGTTTAATATAATTATTAATAATTTTTTATGTTGACCAATTTTTCTATTTATTTAGGTATAAATCATATTTAAATGGCGTTAAATATTTCTAAAGTTAAATGAAGTCTATCACATATTTCTCAACCTATGTTTTCTTAAGTTTTGTAATAGTTATCTATCTTAGACCTAAATTTCATTAAAGTGTTATTCTCACCATGATCAATTTTTTTTTTAAATAAAGGATTAAGTTAGTTTTTCTCACCTTATGCTTCCTTGTTACTCACGAAAATGTTAGAATTATAGGACCGAATTCAAGATGAGACTGAATTGAACTATCATCAATTTTTAAAAATAAAATGATAAATGATTATTGAATTCATTCTTTGCACCTTTGTATGATATATAAAAGTTAACAAACAACTAGCTTAATAAATGTATGTTTTAGTTAACTATTTATAGTTAATTCTATTTCATTTAAGTCTTTTCATGATAGAAAATCTTCTTTGACCCATGTATGATCCCCTTTCTAGATAATTATTTTTTCTTTTAGTGTGTGTTTTGTAGTCATGAAAATAGATAAATTGTGTATTTTTAAACCATAAAAAAACCATTGATTATGCAAATGGGTTGAATGTATTCTGGGTATTTGCATTCGAGCATGCCAATGGTCATGTTATAAGTGTGCATATTCAAAGTGTGGTTTCAAAAAGTCGTAAACAAGGGATATAGTTCATTACCATTGAACATGTAGAATTTTCCCTCAAAAATACAAAACTTGGTATTTACACGGTGAAGTACCAAGTGTAACTAAGTCTATGGTTGCTACAAGTGTGCATGTCATTGAAGATCTTATACAATCTCAAAATCCAATAGAAGACATGTTGAATGATATTATCAGATTCTGTGATTTTGTCTTATAACATTTATGACAGAATCAAACTACCATCAATTCTGTTTATTTATCCTTACAACATTATCATATTATAATATTTTTATTTGTTTTCTTTATTTAGTTATGCCCAGAATTGGTACATCACTTGTATATATTCAGTCCTCTACTTTTGATCAAAATATATAAAAAAACAGAGAGAGTATTTTATTCTCATATCTTTTGTTCATTTTTGTTCATCTCTTCATCTTATAATATGATATTTATTTCATAATATGGTATATATCAAGAGTATTGATTTCAAAGCTCTGATTGCTACATTTACTCATGACTAAAATTCTTGCTCTCTCACGAGATCCCTTGTCATCTTTGAATATGATTTGTTCTCTCGGTACACAACAAGAGAGACAAATTTTTTGTGACCAGTCTAAGACAATGATTGATGCTAGTATAGGAAGTTATGGAAGATGATATATTTCTAAAGTCTGCAGACAGTGAGGAAAGATAGGGCATATATTGATACATGCTATAGAAAGCATGGTTTTCCACCTCAGTTCAAGTTTAAAAATCAGAAAGCATATTGTAATAATAACTAGCAGAATCATGAAGGTTCAAGATCAAAAGTACATCCTCAACAAAATGGTTTTACTCCTAAGCAATATCAAACATTGTTAGCCCTTCTACAACAGTCCAAATCCAATGACAACATTTCTAATTAAATCTCTGTTATTCTCTTTTCCTTTAGTTCTTGGATTCTTGATAGTGGTGCTAATGATCATATTTGTTCATCTTTAACTCATTTCACTTCATATTATCAAATCAATCCTATCTCTATCAAATTACCAAATGGAAATCAAATCATCGCAATTATTTTGGTAGTGTTTTTATCAATCAAGATCATGTCCTAGATAATGTTTTGTATATTCCTAACTTTACTTTTAATCTTCTTGTAGTAGCAAAGTTATAATTTATCTTGTGTGATCTTTTTTTATTCTAATGGATGTCACATTAAGGACAAAAACTCCTTGAAAGTGATTGGATCAGTTGAGATGCAAGATAGACTTTATATACTCAGGGTCCATTTCTATCAAAAACATCAGATCAAATTTATCCAATTTACCAAGGCTCAAACGAGGATACTGCAACTGCTCGAACTCCCAGTATATGAAAAGGTAGTAACGTACGTGCTTTTCCTTATATTGAGAGTGGGAATGGGTCATAGTTCCATGAGGGAGAAGGATTTGACCATAATCACTTCAGATGATCCCTCAAAAGGCAGTGTGCATGCCAGAGGTTATCACCTTAAGCAGTATCTAGCTCGGATTATGATGGTTTGGTGGGTGAAAAATTTGTGAGAGGGCAACTTTGAGGCCAAATTTGGATAGTCAAATGGCTATGGAAATGAGCAAACTTGGTGTCAAATTAAAGATGAATCTAAGGGCTTTCCATTGGATACCTATACACACCTAGAAACTTCAAGGATTGGGAGAACGAATTCTCCAAAGTTGGTGTATTTGATGAATATGAATTTTTAACTTTGTCAAAATTTGGTCTTCTAAAATCAGTTTGGGACCCCAACTTTGGGGTCAAAATTAATGGTTCAAATGGCATCATAAATGTACCTATGACATACCATTGAAAAGATCTTGAAGGGATCATTCCAACAAGCACAAATACAGCCCTTGGAAGTTCTTAAATTGAGAGAAAACTCTCGAAATTTAGACACTTGAAAACTGGAATCTGTCCCATAACTAGTTTCTGGGAAGAACCCAGAAACTAGTTTGAGGACAAGTTTTTCGAGCTGAATTGGAAGGCTCAAATGGTAACATAAATGCACCTATTGTAGACCACTGAAAAGCTTGTAAAACGACATTTCCAAAGACTACTCACACACCTTCTAAAGGTTCAAGGATAGGGAGAACGAGTTCTCCAAAGTTGGCTGTCTCTCAACTTAACTTCTGGGAAGCCCAGAAACTAGTTTGGAGCATTACTTTCAGGATGATTTTGGGTAACCAAATGATCTCATAAATGCACTCACCCTAGACCAATGAAAAGAGAGAAAAGAGAGCTTTCTAATGATAGCTCATACAGCTCCTAAGGCTTCAAGACCAGGGAGAACAAACCTCCCAAAGTCATCCCTAAGACCAAGTTTATGATTTTATGTGGTGCCTAGAAAATATTCTAAGTTACCCATGCTGGACCCGCATCTTGATATTCATTTTTGAGAGATCTAGAGGTTTCATAAATGGGGTTGTGGCATACCAATGGAAAGAGGGTAAACTCAACTTTCAAATGCAACCCCCAACTTCTCTTGAAGGTTCTTAGATCTCCTAGAATCTGCTCTCAAAGTTCGCTAGTCGAGGGGGAGAGAGCTCGCCGGGTTGGTTTTCTGGCGAGTCTCCGGCGACGGTGAAACACCACGCCATAGGTTGGTGAATGTTCCTCCCCTCCTCCTCATCTCAAAGGAGGTCAAATGGAGGAGAAAGGAGGTCTATGGTGGAGGTGGAGGTATAGTGGTGCTTGGTAGAGGTGTTTCATGGTGGTTTTCTAGAGATGTATGGAGGAACGGTGGAGGTGCATGGCAGTTTGGTGAGAGAGAGATATGGGGCTTGTGTGATGTTGTGGGGTGTGGGTGCAGAATGCTGCAAAATGTGTGGGCACGCAAGAAGATTTTACGTGTGAAATGAGGAATAGGTGAGTGATAACATTGCAATAGTTTTGGGTGAGTGCAATAGTGTTGTATAAGTGAGGGTATACAGGTGAGTTGTACTATTAAGGCTGCATGTAAGGTGAGAATGCGAGGTACCTTTTGTGAATTAGGTGATGAGCTAGGAGATGAGGTGGGGGTTGCGGCGGTGCAAGCTGCGTCAAAGGTTGAGGTTGGAGAGGCTTTGTAATTTCAGTCCTAAGTCGTCCTATTGTTGCACTTAGTGGCTTGGTTTAATGTGAGAGACCCATTGTGATGGTAAATGCATAATGTAGTTGTGTAGTGTTATGTTCAATGCATGATACGTGTGTTGTTAATATATGAAGCAATGAAAAGAAAACCAATAGACAACAAAAATGAAGCCATTAGAAGAAATAAAAAACCTGGTAAGCATGTAAAACAACCTTTTTTATATTTTGCTCTCCGCTCCTTTGCAACCAATGCCTCACTACGTTATTCAAGTCAAGAGAGTCCAGTAAAGCTTCCCCGGTTCCCCTCATGAATGGAAGAGTAGTGTATATGGAGGAAGGCCAAACTAGGAGGTTCATGTAATGCAAAAAAAAAATGGATCATAAAATTGCTTTTGCAGAGGACCAGTGTATAAAGAACAACCTTTTAGCGTCTAGACGACAAGGAAGCAAGGCAGTGGACAGAGGAGCAGAGTTGAAGCGAGGCATTGCACAAAGGAGCAGCGTATAGTGAAGCAGAGCAAGGAATGAAGGACTTTGTCGTTTCCTTTCATTCTTTTTTTTTATTTTATTTTTAAAAAATAAAATGAAAATTTTAAATTCTAGAAAAAGAAATATTAAGATCAATAAAAATATTTTTTGTGTTTTTGAAAATGAGAAAGACATAAAAATCTAAATCATAGTCTTTTTGATTTTTTTTTCTTTTTTTAAATGGAATAAAAGATAAAAGACAATGATAATAATGTAAATTAAATTTTTTTGTATTTTTCTGAAAATAAGAGAAAGAAAAAATAATAAATCTAAACAATCAATAAATTTAAAGCTTAATTAATTTAACTTTTTTTTTATTTTTTTTACAACATTTTTTTATATAAGAAAATGAAAATATTTTTTATACTTTTTCTAACAACAAAATTAAAACATTTTTTATATTTTTTCTAACAACAAAATTCAAATTTGATTAAATAAAAATTTGAATTTTCTTTAAAATATGTTCTCATTTTTTTTAGATAAAATTTATTCGGACGAAATTGGTTGTTGACACCTGCCCCTCTTTACTTAAATTTTGCTAGATAATTTGGAAATTAAGATTTTCATATTATCAAGATAAAAGTTAAGTAAAGATAGAAACACCAATTTCGTCCGACTTGAGAAAAAAGAAATTTTCGGATTTATCCACAAAAGAAAGGTTACTATTTGAAGAAAGAGAGTAATGAGGTCGAGACCATTACAAAGTAGAGGGTCGTGCACGTCACATGCAGAAAATTAAAAGTTAGGTTGAGACCATTACGAAATAGAGGGCCACACACCGTCACATGCAGAAAATTAAAAAATGTGGTTGAGACCATTACAAAGTAGAGGGTCACACACCGTCACATGTAGAAAATTAAGAATGAGGTTGAGACCATTACAAAGTAGAGGGTCATACACCATCACATGCTGAAAATTAAAAGTGAGATTGAGACCATTATAAAGTAGAGGGTCATGCACCGTCACGTGCTGAAAATTAAAAGTGAGGTTGAAACCATTACAAAGTAGATGGTCACGCACCGTCACGTGCTGAAAATGTTGAGATCGAGACCTTCCTTCGCAGAAGGTCATATTTGAAGAAGATTTGAAAAACTTAAGACCAATTTCGAAGGAAAAGTCTTCATTTGAAGAAAATTGAAATTTGTTCGACCAACCTTGAGGAGAGAGTCTTTGTTTGAAAAAGATTTAAAACTTGGTTTGACCAATCTTGACGAGAGGGTCTCTGTTTGAAAAAGATTGAAACTTGTAAACAGTCATCAAATGAATGCCGAAACGGAACTTGAATGATACATGTTCTATGGTGAATGCTTGAATGTATACAAAAATTTCATTTTTTCTATGAGAATGTGTCAGACTCTTTTGGATGAAAATGTATATATGAATGCATGGAGCTTTATTGTCATAAGTGTTCTTCTGTTTGATATTGTAATTTAGAAAGAAGTTTCCGGTTGCACCGAAAGTGCATGAGATTCACTCTTTTCATCTTTCTTTTGGCATTTCGATGTTAACATTTGCAATTAATTGTTTCCTTTGATATCGTTGAATTCATTTGGGATTTGTTCTTGAAAATGAGGGATATTGCAAATCCTAAAATCATCGTTAAGATTGAGACATTGTTGACGGTTTCCTTTAAAACATCTTAATATATGCACTTTAATCCACAGACAAATGAAATATGTTTGGATAGAAAGTCGAGGAAATTGGGATCCACTGCCTGATATATGTCATCATCTTTCTTCTCCTCCAAAAGGAAAGATCTAAGCAAAGTGCGAAATGAAATCTGCCCCAATTTTAGTGTAGCAGTGGGTAGAGTAGGTGGCATGTGGATTGTTTATTTAAAGGATGGCATAAATAACCAGGTGGTGAAGACTGGGGTTTAGTGACATGATACAATGTTTTTCATATATACTTCTGAGAGTCATGTCTGTGCAAGGTATTAGATGTGCAAGAGATAAGTAAGGTCTGGATAAAAGGTAACCTGCTTTTTGTAAGGTGAAAGGAGAGGATTGCCCCGGTGTTGAATTTTCTCGATTGGCTTGCTTTTGGTTGATCCATTGTTTGATAACAACAAAGTTACCTTCTTCCAAGAACATCTCAAACATCCTTCTTTTTTTCTACCTTTTTCTTTTACCGAGTTGTTAATCACATCTCTTTGTCACAGGGTTAAGCTTTGAAAATTAGAGAGTCATCAATCAATATGGACTTTATTAGGCTTGTAACATGGCCAGGGGTTGAAAGGTTGTCAAGAAAAGAATCTGAAAGCTCAAAAATTACTTGTCGGGTTTTAAAATTTTATACAAAGATCATCAGTCAAGTTTTTCGAAAAATGGTCAAGGTTTTCCTTTGCAACTACACCATTCTTTTCATCATTTCTTGCATTTTTAATTTATTTTCTTTTTTCCTTTCTTTTTTTTTGTAACAACATTTCTCTTTGCAAACTCATATCCAATTTTTGGATGGATCTCTTCTATTTGATTTATGAAGCCTTTTGGCATTCCTTGAACTGAGTTCAACTTATGATGAACTTTGTTCTGGTCATTTTGAAAGATAACATTTATTTTTGACTCAAAAAGGGTGCAACAGATTTGCAATTTTGCCTGTTTTGGATAAAGAAACATGACCATATATCCCTTTGAATCATGATTGCTTTATTTTCAAAAGGTTAATCTCGAAACAAGATTCAATGACTTCTAACACATGTCATTTTCATTTTTGCCTTTGATTTTTTTTCACTGTCCTTTCTTTTGCCTAGACTGCCTTTGCAGGTTTTTAATCGAGCGGACTTTCATTATTTTTATTGCCCTTGGAGATTGAGGTCAACCATTTGGCCAACCGAGAGAAAACCTGACGTTTTTGCCCCAGTGTGATGCTCTTGTTTTGTCATTCTGGGCAATGGTGATAGCTACTGAGGCGGATTCTTTTGTTTTGGGGTTTGAGGAAAGGGTAGTAGATTTCAAACAATATACATGCAAATGTTTCATTGGAAAATGTCAGCTTTTGTCTCTTCTTAAACTGTGAAAATGCAACATTTTTCATGAATTCAAAAGATTATGTTAGAGAAAACAATTAACTTGGTCTTGTGAACATTTTTTTTTCTTTTTCTTTTTCACGACACCCATCGAGATTCGGCCTTGGCGGCGACAAGCAAGAATATGTAAAACATCCCAAGGTTTCAACAAAAGCATGTGCCCGTGCCCTTTCTTTTTTACTTTTACTCAATGTGACAAAAATGCGTAAACCAAAATATAAAAAGAAAGAAAATTACACAAACAAGTATTTTCATTGAATATTACAGTCAATCAACAGTGTCAATATTTTACATAGGTTCCCTGTCGTTACAGAATCATATTAGACATAAAATTTCTTGACTATATCCGAGTTGACAAGTAGAGGTAACTCTTCCCCATCCATCCTTGTGAGGATTAGTGCTCCTCCTGAAAGGGCTTTTTTCACCACGTAAGGGCCTTTGTAATTTGGTATCCACTTCCCCCTGTGATCCATTCGAATTGGCAAGATCTTCCTTATTACCAAATCACTTTCTTAAAACTCCCGAGGGCGAACTTTTCCATCAAATGCTTTCTTCATCCTTCTTTGATATAGCTGCCCATGACTTACTATTGCTAGCCTTTTCTCGTCGACAAAATTAAGTTGATCTCGTCGTGCTCGTACCCATTATGCTTATTCAAATTGAGTTTCCATCAACACTCTCAAAGAAGGGATTTCAACTTCGAAAGGGAGCACTGCTTCCATCCCGTACACCAAAGAAAATGGTGTTGCCCCAGTTGATGTTCGAACTGAAGTGCGACATCCATGTAAGGCAAAAGGAAGCATCTCATGTCAGTCTTTATAAGTTATAACCATTTTCTGGATGATCTTCTTTATATTCTTATTTGCTGCCTCGACTGCTCTGTTCATTTTCGGGCGATATGGAGAGCAATTGTGGTGTTGAATCTTAAATTCGTCGCACAACTCTGTCATCACCTTGTTGTTCAAATTTTTGCCATTGTCAGTAATGATTCTGCTAGGCAATCCGTACCTGCATATCAATTCTTTTCTTATGAACTTCGCTATTACTTTACTCGTGACATTAGCATAAGAGGCAGCTTCCACGCCCTTGATAAAATAATCGATTGCTACCAGGATGAAACGATAACCGTTCGATGCCTTTGGCTCTATCGCTCCAATGATATCTATACCCCACATAGACAAAGGCCATGGCACAGTCAAGACATTCAATGATGTCGACACAACAGTAACTTTGTCTTCATACACTTGACATTTGTGACATTTTCTCACATGTACGCAACAGTCGTTCTCCATGGTCAACCAAAAGTAACTAGCCCTCAATATTTTCCTAGCCATAGAATGGTCATTCATGAGTCCCGGAAGTTCCTTCGTGAACTTCTCTCAAGATCAGTTCTGCTTCTTTGGCATCAACACACTTGAGGAGAACCATGTCATTATTTCTTTTGTATAACACATCCCCACTCAACAGGAAGTTCGTAGCCAACCCTCTTAACATCCCTTTACCATTCTCAGTGGCCGTTTCAGGATATTCATGATCTTTGAGGTATCGCTTGATATCGAAGTACCAAGGTTTGTCGTCTGGTTCTTCTGTAATGAAATGGTAGTAGGCTGGGTGTTCATGACTCCTCATTCTGATTGTTGGCAACTCTCTCTCTTGATTTAGCTCAAACATGTATGATAAGGTAGCAAGAGCATCAGCTAGGTGGTTTTCTTCTCGTGGAACATGGTGGAATATTATGGCATCAAAATACGCCATTAGCCCTTTAATATATGCTTGATAGGTAATCAATTTTCTATCCCTAGTCTCTCACTCTTCATTTATTTGGTGGATAGCCAATGCAGAATCACCATATACATTCAACAATTTTACTTTAAATTCTATGGCTGCTCTAATCCCCATAGCACAGGCTTCATATTCCGTCATATTGTTGGTACAATCGAAGCACAACCTTGCCATCATTGGTATGTATTGTTTTTCTGGCGAGATAAGTACTGCTCCTATACCATGGCCTAATGCATTAGATACCCCATCGAATAATAAAGTCCAAGTATTTTCAACATCATCCTCTTTGGTTGTAGCAAAAATAACACAAATATCCTCATTCGGGAAACCAGGCTGCATGAGTTGATAATCTTCAATGGGCTGGTGGGCTAAATAATCTGTCAGAGCACTGCCCTTGATAGCCTTCTGGGTGACATACAATATATCATACTCTGATAACAACATTTGCCAACTTGTTATCCTCCCTATGAAAGCAAGCTTCTCAAAGATGTACTTTAGAGGATCCATTTTTTATATTAACCATGTCGTGTGGCTCAACATATATTGTCTTAACCGATGCGCTGCCCAGATCAAAGCACAACAGGTTTTTTCTAACGAGGAATATCTCCGCTCACAATCCATAAACTTCTTGCTCAAGTAACAAATTGCATGTTCTTTCTTGCCTGTTTCATCATATTGACCCAAAACACAACCCATTGACTCATCTAGGACTATTAGATATAAAATAATAGGTCTCCCCGTGACTGGTGGATGCAGTACTGGGGGCTCACGTAAGTACTGCTTGATTTTGTCAAAAGCTTCTTGACAGTCTTCATTCCATTATATGGCTTGGTTTTTGCGCAACAACCTAAATAGTAGCTCACAAATTGCAGTTAATTGGGAGATAAATCTAGCACTATAGTTTAATCTTTCCAGAAAGTCCCGAACTTTCTTTTCGGTGCGAGGCTGTGACATTTCTAGTATTGCTCTTACCTTTTCTGGATCCACCTCTATTCCTTTTTGGCTAACAATGAATCCCAATAATTTTCTAGATTTCACTCCGAAAGTACATTTTGTTAGATTCAACCTAAGTTCATATTTCCTTAACCGTTCAAACAACTTCTTTAGGTTGGAAAGATGTTCCTTTTTTGATCAAGATTTGGCGATCATGTCGTCGACATAACTTCTATTTCTTTGTGCATCATGTCATGAAATAATGTCACCATGGCCCTTTGATATGTTACCCCTGCATTCTTGAGCCCAAGTGGCATCACCTTATAATAGAAAGTTCCCCACAATGTGATGAAAGTGGTTTTTTCTAAGTCTTTGGGTACCATTCTAATTTGATTGTAGCCTGAAAATCTATCCATAAAGAAGAAAAGTGCAGATTTAGCCGTGTTGTCTACCAGAGTATCAATGTGTGGCAAGGGGAAGTTACCTTTTGGGCTAGCTCGATTTAAATCTCGATAATCTACGCACATTCGGACTTTTCCGTCTTTCTTCGGCACTGACACCACGTTTGCCACCCATTGAGGATATTTCGCTACAGCCAAAAAACCTGTGTTGAATTGTTTCACTACCTCTTCCTTTATCTTCAACGACACTTCTGGCCTTATCCTTCGCAACTTTTGTTTAACTGGATGACATTCTGGTTTGAAAGGTAGCTTATGTTGTACTATGCTAGGGTCTAAACCTGGCGTGTCTTAGTAAGATCAAGCAAAAACATCCTTGAATTCTTTTAAGAGAGCGTACAATTGCCCTTACGTCTCCTTAGTCATGCCAGTACCCATTTTGACCTCTTTCATTTAGCCCTCTTCCCCCAGATTGACAACTTCCACCTCCTCTTGATGGGGTTTCATTTTCTTTGCCTCTTTTTCTACTAATCTCAACAATTCAGGAGACGGTTCACAGTCTTCTTCATAATCATCTTCCGTATTATCAACAGGGAGTGTAAAATTAGAATTCAATGTATCGACATTGATATTTTCAAAACATTCATTGATTAATCTACATTATTCAATTTTGCGAAAATAAATAAACAAATAAATAAAAGAAACAAGCATAAAAGAAAACAGAAACACAAATTTATAATTGAAAATACGCATCAAAGTCACACTGAGTTTTTCAAAATAACTAGCTCGAACACACAATGGCCTATAACGTAGAGCTAGTCACAAAATATTACATTTCATCAATATTAAAAACCACGGAAATGTCTACAGATTCCCAATTGCTAAGCCTTGCACCGGGAGAGCAAGGGTGCACAAAATCCAAACCTTCTTCCTCGAGCTCCTTCTCAATGGCTGCCACTTAATTTGTATTGATCCACCAAACGCTTCAGAAGCTTTTTCGTATATCACATAGGGTGATTTTTCCCATCTTCGGCTCACGCCCTTCTAGCCTGGCCAGACTTCTTTCTCGTTTCTCTTCCATTACACTCTTCCAGTCTGCCTTGGTTGGTCTATATCTCAAGCCGTATATATTCTTGTTCTCGGCTAATTGTAGAGGGAAAATAGATCATTTACCATCTTTGCCCAATCCTTTTCCGAACCTGTAGCCTTCTCTCATCATTGTTTTCACCATCTTTAAAGAGGCGTTTGATAGGTAAGGGGTTATTTGAAAATATTCGACATATGAAGTGTTGACAATTTCAAAGGCCTGGAAGAACGTTTCTAGGGCCTCTTCAGTAGCTTCCACGTATCGAGAAGTCATCGGTTCACTTACTAAAAAGTCCTCCTCGCCGAATATTATTAAGAGCTTATTGTGAGCTCTCTCACAAGAGAGCTTATCAAGCGTTGCTTTAGGCATCACATTCAGAGATGATCCATTGTCAATGAGCACTCGAGCTAGGACATAGTCCATGCATTTCATCGATATGTGTAGGGCCTTGTTGTGGCCTCTTCCTTTTACAAGGATCTCCTCTTTAGTAAAGGTTAGGTAATCATTAGCCGTGATATGACTAACAATGCCTTCAAATTTATCCAGGGATAGATCCTGCTCCACATGAGCCCCACTAAGAATCTTCATCAACATTTTTCTATGGGTGATAGATTGCGTCAATAATTCTTACAGCGAGATTCGAGTTGGCATGCGGTTCAATTAGTCCACCACCTTATATTCGCTCTGCTAAATGAATTTCAATAACTCGCCTTCTTCCTTGTCAAATATTTCCTTCTTTTCACTCTTCTCAGCATCTTGTTCAGTTTGTGGCGCCTTCCCTTTTAAGAATGCTCTTGCTTGCTCTGTGGCTATTTCTTCCCTAGTCCTCTTACTTTGATTTTCTTCATTTCTTAACTCAGGAGGTGTAAAGGCATGACCACTTCTTGTCATACCCCCATGCTGGAGATATTACCAATGACATTATTAACAATAATAGGGATTTTGTCTTCTTCCTTTCTTTCTTCTTCCCCTTTTACGATCTGAGCATCATATTTCCATTGAACTGCCTTTTCATTTTTATAGAGGAAGGGACTTGGAGCTTGTACCACGATAGGTCATCGCTCCTGTTATAGGTGCAAAGCCTTGGTAAAACGTATTACCACTGGTTTAGGGCCACGCAAAGTCTTCTCTTCACCTGTTTGCATGCATACTTCTCCCTCTTTTTCTTGTCGATAGATTTGCAAGATGTGTCTATCAATCAGATCTTACAATATTTGCTTAAACTTAGGACATTTGTCTATAGATTGTGAGATGCCCGGGTGACAACTACATTCATTTTCTTGTCTGTTCTCAACTTTCAACCATCCTGCTTGACATAGCGCAGTATAAATTCCTTCATCGGAGTCTGAATCATATTGACCTCTCTTACCAAGTTGTGCTCCTCTTCTTTCATGATGGCGTTTGCTGATGAACTTGCATGTCCCGCCAAAGGGTTGACTTCTACATTGGGTTTATCCTCTTGAAAACTTATCTGCCCAGCGTCGATTAGTGCTTGTACCTTGTGTTTAAGGGCAAAACACCTTTCTGTGGAATTGTCGATTGCCCCGTCATGATAGTCACACTTGGCGTTTGCATCATAGTTCTTTGGATATGGTTGTTGTACCGGCTTCATGGGCAATATAATGACTAAGGAGTTGTGCAGAAGGGTTGGCAAAAGCTCTGTATAAGACATCGGAATGGGAGTGAAGTTAACAAAGCTTCTTTCCGGGTTTCTTTTTTGTGTTAGGATTTGATTCTGACCTTGATTAGGTTGTGAAACAACATTATGGTGGTAGGCATTATTTGGCATAGGTAGGTCTTGGTACAGGGCCTGGGTCTCGAAAAACCTTGTAGACGGGCTCGTGGATGATATATTGGTGTTGTATTCGCAACAAAATACATCGCGAACTGTTGATAACTTGGTCTGAAGTGAGACATGGTATTATTTCCCCAATAAGGGGCAGTAGACGCCGCTTGGACTTCACCTTCTTTTTGCCTTCCAGGGACGAACCCGGGCTTTTTTGTGTTTGCGGCCGCGAGCAGGCCATGTACAATTTTTCCACTCTTAAACCCAAATTCAATCCTTTCTCTGATTATGACCATATCAGCAAAATTTAAGGAGACACTTCCTACCATGTGATCATAGAAGGGCGACTGCAGTGTGTCTATGAACATGGCTACCATCTCTTTGTCATGCAATGGAGGTTCTACCTATGTTGCACCTCTCTCCACCTTTGGGCATGTTCTTTAAAAGTTTTCACCCCTTTCTTTGTCATGCTTTGTAGTTGCATCCTATCAAATGTCATATCAATATTGTATTTATATTACTTCAAGAACACACCTACTAAGTCTTTCCATGAATGAATGTGTGTTGGTTCCAGATGCATATACCAACTCAAAGTCATCCCTGCTAAACTATCCTGAAAGAAATGTATCAGCAAGTTCTCGTCATGAGCATGAGCTGACATTTTCCTACAGTACATGGTTAAGTGGCTCTTAGGGTAAGTGATACCTTTATATTTCTCACATTCTGGGACCTTGAACTTGGACGGAATGACCACATCTGGTACCAAGCATAATTCTGCTGCCTCTCCCAATCCATAACTGCTCCTACCTTCTATAATTTGGAGTCTCTCTTCTAAACACTTTATTTTGGCTTTTGCTCCTTCAATGCCAACAGTGGTGGCTTTTGATTGGAACCCGTCGCCTGTCAATACTTGCAGGACTTTTGGGGTAGCGGTCACTTGTAGCCCTTCTGAAGTAGATGCCTCAATCATATTACCGCTTACCATGTTATCATTCAAGGTCATTTGCAGTCCTTCTGGTTTACTAGTATGTGTAGTAGGCATACTGACAAGGACAACAAGTGGAATCTGATTCTGTTCAGCATATTCCTGAGTTGGTGGAGTGTATCCGGGAGGAAAACCAAAAGGAGAAAACCCAACAGGAGTCGTTTTAGCCACTTGTGCGCTCCTTTCTTCGCTTTTAGAGACCCGAGATTCTAAAGCTATCAAAACTTCCAAAATTCAAGCCATTCGGTCTTTGAGCTGACTGACGTCAGTCTTTATTTCTTCTTGGGTTGCTCCCAAATTCTCCATGTTTCTCAGGTTGGCACGTGTCCCATATAGGTGTCGCGGTGTTCTGGCTGTTATTGTTTTTTATATTTTTTCTGTTTTTATTTTATTAAAAAGAATTAGATGACAATAAAACATGCAAAGAAAATGGAATGCATTTAAACTAGATAGAAATTATAAAGTCGTGTGAAACTTGCATAATACGCATATGAAAATTAACATAAATTTGGGTCAATAGAGAGTCTGACTCATAAGAGAAATACACCCCAATACATCTTGAAGGTAAGCAAAAAAAAATACAAATTAACCCCTCGCACAAGCTATAAAACCCTTCATCACTCCCACAAGTTATTTACAATGCTCTATAAAAACTGTAACATCTTTGGGAGGGTTGTAGAACTTCAAAGATGACTTAGCATTAGACAGCATCCTTGGGACATCATCAATTGCCCCGTTGGCTAGAGAAGCCAGTTGAGAAAAGCAATTCTTCCAATATTTCGCGACTTTCTCCCGCCCAACATGAAGCCCTCTGCCTGAGCCATTACAGTCTGAAGTTTTTCTTCCATCTCTATCCTTTGCCAATGCTCATCATTAACTCTTTCTTCATTGGTTTCCATCATCTCCTTTGTTTGTTGTTCCATGTTATTGATCACGATTTGCAATTCACACAATTGTTTTAAAGCCTCCTGCTTCTCTTTCTTGATATTCTCATATAGGTTCTTCCATTGTCTTTCTACTGATGAAACCATGTCCCGTTCCTGAGCTCTCTTTGTCAGTTCAACATTGGCAATTGCCAAGTCCTGTTTAATCCTGAACGTGTAATTTCTTTCTGCTCTCTGCTTCCTCATCAATTTTTCATGTGCCTTGACTCTTTTCTCATAGTCATTTTTTAGATCTACATAATCATGGCGTAGACTTTGAAGATCCTCAGCTACTTTGGCAGTTTTTGCTTTCTGTTTTTGTATTTCTTCCCTCAACAACTTTACCTCTTCTGGTTCGGTGTCTCGCGTCTTTTCTTCATCCAAGGGAGTAATCACCTTGAAGGGCAACTTGATCTTCTCAACTCTTTCTATGACCCACCGACGATAAGGGATTTCTTTATCCAAAGTCCACGATCTAGAATCTTTCTCTATACGAATTACATGGCCCAAGCGGTTCTGACTTGTTTCATAGTGTCAGTAGCTAGGCCATCCTCATAATATTCCAGCAAAGGGGTGAGGACGGCATGTGTTGGAGACCCTCTGATAGGATACGCGAATTGCCTCTGAGCCAACACCGGGTTATAATTAATGCAACACTTGGTGCCAATAAGTGGCACATTAGGGTATTTCCCGCAATAATAGATAAGGTGTGACCTCTGCTGTCATGGTAGATGCCATTTGATCTTTTCTTCTGTCAAAGCCGCGAAGAACTGCTTCCAGTCTTATGATCCTTTAACTTCAAGGCCATGTTGTAATACTCTTTCCACTGGACAACTGACACCAGAAACTCTCTCTCCAACACGAGATGTAAGCCATGCATATAACATGGGCAAGCAACACAACATTTTCTCCCTTTTCCTCTCGAAACACAGATCAAGAGTCCTGAAAACATCGGCTAAGATAGTTGTAACTAGATTTTCAAATCGTGTCTTGCTAGCAACAAACACATCTACTACAACATAATCCACGAAATATTCGATGTTGGGAAACAACAGAATTCCATAGATTACCATGGCGAGAACATCTATGAATGTTTCCCTGTCTTTTTTGTCAGCTAGTTGACGCAGATAGGCTTCCAGAAACTTCTGAGGAAAACTTTTCGCTCCTTTCCTACTTACAAATATGCCTACTAGCTCTGCAAGATGTATTTTCATAAATCTGGCTATCATGGGCATAGAGGCATGTTGTTCCAAGTGCTTGTATGAAACCTTTCCTTCTAAGGGTAGATCCAGAATCTGCTAGAATTCTTCAATATTAGGCACCAACTGGAAGTTTGAGAATGTAAAACATCTCAAAGGTAGGTCATAATACTGCGTTAAAGCGGTGAGCACAGGTACTTAAACCTCTACTTCCAGTAATCCCAATAGGTTTCCAAATTTCTTTCTGAAGGCATCTCTCTGTATTGATTTTTCTTCCCAACTCTCTGAGGCCGGTCAAATTACTTTCATTCACCCTTATGCTGAGTTTTTTCGTTAGTGACTCTGAGTCCAACTTTCTCTCGATTCCAGATCCCATGTTAAATTCCATTTTATCAAAAATACACACGACTTTACAATTTTCACCTAAAACAAATGAAACTGGTAAGAACCAAAATGCATGAAATGCAAAGGTGAGGAAACGCACGAAACAAACATCCTTTCCCAATTATGATATGTACGAATGCAGCACATGCTTTTATAACAGAAAAAAATTCACACTTGAAAAATGATGGATGGTAGAGGCGCACTTGTATCTCCCTTTTGTGCCCTAAACGAAGATTTTAGCAGGATGGTACTTAAAGATCTAGGACGTTAGATGCATTCTCACATGGGATAGCTCCTAATCTCTACAAGTATAAGGCCACTAAAGATATGGCTCGCTTCACCACATTACTCTCAATAACTAGTAAACAACTTGCTTATGAGCATGTGAATAAAAAAAAATAAACTCTAGTTAGGGTTCTCGTAAAAACTGAGAAAGGAAGTACATCTTGTCAGTATTGCTACACAACCCCTTTCTATTCTAAGTTCTCTCAGACCCAGGTATAGGGCCCCACTCATGATATGCAATTGTATGTGTGTGAAGGGAGAATTATGCATATCCCACCCCCACCTGCAAAACAACCAGAAAATCCCAAGTAGATATACACCACATGTCATCTATCTTAGGGTTCAATTATTCTGACAGAGTATTCAAACATTCATACATGTAACAAGGACACAGAAAGATAAACATTCTAAACATCACACTCATTTTTACTAGTTTAATTAAATTGGCCTAACTCTCAAAATCTCCCCAGTGGAGTCGTGATTTATCACAACCGGGATCATGACGGGGACGGCGATCCGAAAAAATTCATAAGTTCTCAAAACAGAGGAGTCGCCACCATAGTTTTTATGAAAAACTATAGAAAAAAAAGGAAAAAAAGAAAAAAAAAACAAGGATAAGGCTAGTTTGTGAAAACCGGATCTAGATCCGAGAGTCGGTTACGTGTATGGAAGGTATTGGCACCCCTACAACGCCCGTCTTACGATGGTTCATTTTAATTAAATAAGTAAAACGAGTGTGACTTTTGAAAATGTTTATTTTTTCAAATAATCGAAATAAAAACAAATAAGAACAAAATAATGATCTTAAAATTAAAGGACCTGACAAGGATTGACCTTACTCCTACGTATTTCTATATGTGATAGAAAATCAGGGCTACGTAGTTTTTGTTTTTTTGAAAATTGTCTAGTTGGATGTTTTAGCTTTGAAATATTTATATATTTTTTGAAAATTCTTTTTGAAAATTAATATTTTCGTACTTTTTGGGAATATTAAATTAAATTTGATATTTGAGAAATTAGAAATTGAAATTTGAAAATGGTAGGAGTACATTAGGTGCAAGCGACCATGCTCAATACTCTTATGAATCAAATATTTTCGGTACGTCTTGTGTTGGATAACGCTTGGCGCAAATGGCCCTTTGATTATCCAAACGAGACATCAAAACTTGTCGAATCAAAATTTAGATAGTTGAAAGTTAAATAAAAGATTTTTTTTTAAAAAAGAAAAAAAATATGTCAAAACTTTTTATTTTCTTTATTTTTATAAAATAAGAATTAAAGGAGTATTTTTAGAAACAAAAAGAATTATGGGTCCAGGTCTAAATGTATGGGGTGCAGGAAGTAACTCTACCCACTGAAAGATTCAATTGGGGCTAGGGATATTTTGGGAATCGAAGAGAACTAGGGGTGTAGGCTCAAATGTATGGGGTGTGGAGAGTAACCCCACCCACTCGCAACCCTATTGTTAGACGCATGTAGGGGGCTCGAGGTGATGCACTATCTCGGTGGTCTAGATCTGCAGCTCATCGACGGCAGGATACAACGCCGACGACGGCAGAGCGGCCAGCAGCTGACTCGTGGTGGCTGCTCTCGGAGTCACGAGTGATGCCATGGCAACGATGAAGGAGGTTGAGGAGCATGGTATAGGTATTTTCCTGTTAGTGTTATGTTATGAAAGAAGTGCATGTGAGAGATATGAGAATTGTGGTTTCTTTGAGGTGGTAAGGAAGGTTGTGCGAGAGGCGTTTTGGTGTGACGTAGGAAGAGGGAGGTGGCAGTGAAGTTGGATGATGGTTCTGCGAGGTGATGAGAGGTGTGATTCCATGGTGGTTTTGGTTTGGAAATGAGATGGGGTGAAGGTATCGCAGAGTTGTGGTAGGGATGCTTGATGTGAGAAGAATGAAGCCAAGGTAGTGGTGCAAGATGGCCTGAGTGAAGAAAATCGATGCCTTGAAAGGAATGGAAGAAACCAAAGGTGGAAGGGAGAACCTAGGAGGAAGATACAATGGTTGTTGTCGCTGCTTAGGTTTGACGTAGGAAGGATGAATGTTGGGGTTGAAAGGTGGTATGAAACGTGACGTGAGAGTGGCTGAGGTGGTTTGGTCCGTGGCCAGAGTGGTAGTGGTGGCCTGTCCGCAATTATGGAAGACAAAGGCTAGCTTGGTGGTGGTGAGGTGAAACTGGGCTGAAGCTGGTTAACGGGTTGGTAGTGAGGGTGGTGCTAGTCGTGGGATAGACACACATGGCGATGATGAGGAAAAGTAGGCAATAGACAAATGGTGCAAAGGTGCAGTGTATGTAGTTTAAACATGGTGAAAACTTAGTAGAACTTTGCCTCCCATTCTTTTGTTTTGTGATCATTCTTACAACAGCAAAGTATAAAGAAGGAAACAGAACGTAAATGCATGCTTGCAAAGACAAAGTGAAGTAAAAAAAAAATATAAAGAAGCTCTCATGAAACTCATACAGTATTGGTTCTTTTCATATATGAAACCTATACCTCTTGAAGATTTTTCGTCCCTTTCTTTCCAACAGCAAACGGCTATTTTCCTTTGATTGTGAAGAACTTTTTTTGCTTTTAGGGGGAGAGGATGGAAACTCGGTCTCAAAGTGGGATGCTACGTCGATTTTCTCTCTTTCTCTTAGGACTGTGATCGAATGGGGATTTGCAGTCCTTTCCCTCAAATCTGTGTGTTGCTTTTTTAGGGATAAAAAAAAGATCCCTAGACTAATCGATGGAGCCATGAAATAGCACTCCCCTTCCGTATGAGACAAAACCACTGAAAGGCAGGTTTGGTGATATTTGCAGGGCTTGCAGGGGCACCAACTTTCCAGACTGCTAATTTGCAGGGTCAACGTAGTACTGTTAGATCAAGGAAATGCTTGTTGTAGAATAAGGTATTGCAGGAAAAGTGTCGTTAGGATGAGGAAATGGCGCAGGGGGAAGCATTGCAGAGTACTGTAAAAGGGGGAAACATGCATGAGCGTAGAATCCTGGGTATTTGGGAGAGAGGAGAGTGGTGTTTTTTTTTTTTTGTATTTTCTTTTCTCTTAAAATAAATAAACAAATAAGTACATATAAAAAATAAATAAATAAATAAGTAAATTAATTAATTAACGAATGAAAACATTAACTATACATATTATTTATTTATTTATTTTAAAAAAAACTTGAAATTTAAACTAGATAATTGATTTTTCCAACACACACTTTCCTTCCCTTTTTTAAGAAAATATTAAAAACATTTTTTTTTTGAAAATGAGAGAAAATAAAAAAAATAATAAATCTAGCAAAAGTATATGAAATTTCATAATTTAATGAAAATTTATTTTTTCGTCCGAACGAAATTGAGTATTGACAAAACCCTATTTCTAATCAATACAGAATCTTTAATACATCCGTCTCACACCAAACACCCGTCTCACACCAAGACTACTCATCTTACGAGGATACCATCTTAAATAAAAGAAAAAAGACTACTCATCTTAAGAGGATACCATCTTAAAATAAAAGAAAAAATAATTATAAATTAATTTTTCTTACTTAAAATACGCAAAGACTATTCATCTTACTAGGATACCATCTTAAAATAAAGAAAAAAATAATTATAAATTAATTTTTCTTACTTAAAATACGCACATAGAAACTGTTTAGTTACATGTAAAAGTAATATCATACTAATATTAATAAAAAATATAAATTAAGTCTATTATATTAATTTTTAATTTATTATGCATACAGTTATTTATATATATAATTTATAATTATCTATTTTGTTACCGGGTAAAACAGAGACTAAAAAATGTGTTCAAAAAATAATTAAAATTAATTTTATTTTAACTTATTTTTAAAATAAACAAAAGTTAAAATAATCAATTAAATATATCTGAATTAATTTTTAATCAGTATTTTATAATTTTTATAAATAAATACAACTTTTGATCCATTCATTGTATATATTTGATATATTCTTAAAAATAATATTATAATGTTCATTTAAAATCTTTTTAAATTGTTTTCATTTATTAAAAGAGTTCTTTCAAGATTGTTTAAAAAAATCTTTTGAAAGATTGTGTTTTGCAGCCAAATTCTTCATACTGCTTATAGTGTTGTTTTCTAGTACCATTTTTTCTTTTTTGTTGTTTGAGTATTTTCAATTTATATTCGCCTGAGTGTGCAATAATTGATTTAGTTACGATTTGTTTATATAAACATAAAGATAATAAATTTCAATTATCCTAAAGTTAAATAGTTAACGCTAAATGTAAGATCATTAGTAATATAAATTCTTATATAATCTTTTTCTTTTTTTATCTTTTATTTTCGTGTTGTTAATTTTTATTAAACTTGATTTTTCAATCAATTACATTCAATTTTTTAATAAAATCATTTTCTTCAAATTACTCAGAGAAAGAGTCAATTTCTTTTTGAAAAATATCAAAATCAATTCACTCCACATTGGCTTAGCATATCCTCACATTCTTTTTTAAGATTCAATGTGTTGGAATAAAAAAAATTATTCTCAATTAGTCATTTAAAACATGTAAGGTATATTAATATTTTCCCAGGTCGCTATGCAACTCTACCAAAATCATTATTTAAATTGTGAAATTTACAGATACTGATATTAAACATTGTATAGTCTACAAAAGTTGTCCAATAATTTGATACAGATAAAAGTCTTTAAAAGTTATTCATAAATTGTTATTTCTCAATGTCAAACTTGTCCCCTCTCAAGCTCAAGCAGGAACGTTGACTTCATTAAAGATTTAAGCATAATGGAGTGAATGCAAATTAAAAATACAATACCTTTTAACATTCTATAAATTAAAATCACAAATTAAAAATAAAAAATATAATACCTTTTAACAAATTAATGTATGAATAAATTAATTTTAAATTAACAAAAAAAATCCACTTCATTTTTCTTCAACATAATACTAGAAATATCTACATAAATAACATTATATAAAAATAATAATAATAATCCATCGTCAATTTTTATATGTCCTAAACATAAAAAAATAAAAGAGTATAATAAAAATAAAAATATTTACCATTATCGTCTGAAAGAAGGTGGAGGCAAAAGATTGTAACAGTTGCGAGCCAACCTGATGCAGTCGAGGCGGTGGAAGATCTCGGCGTTCGGATCTCTCTCCGCCACCACGTCCGACACCCTCACCTGCACGCCGCCGTTGTACTGGCTCAGTCTGCCCCTCACCCTTGCCACCGCTCCAAGCTTCACCACTCCGACGAAGCGCGCCGCGAGCTCGTGGCGGCGGCGGCGCGCGACGGAGGGGGAATTGGCGTCGTTGAGCCACAGCACGCAGGGGACGCAGCCGGTGCCGTCGTCAACGACGAAGCGGAGGAGCCTCTCAGGCTTAAGGTGGCACAGCGTGACGGTGCCAAGGGTTTCGACGAGCGAGAGAGGGATTCCTCTACGGGAAAACGACGTCGCTTCGGGAGAATGCGAAGGGAATTGCGTCAACGAGAGGAGATCGAAGGCGAGAAGCTTGACGTGCGTGTTCTGAAGCGCCACTGCGTTGTTCTTCGCATTCTCCATCTTCTTCAACTTTCCCTCTTTCTCTTTCTCTTTCTCTCTCTCTGCCTTAAAAATATATACTAATAACACAAGCTTCCTCAACACACTTTCTTGTTATATGAGAATTTGGTTATTGAAATTAATAAAATAATTTTTAAAAAATAAAAGTAAATTGAACATTATACTTCAAATTATAAATCTATTTAGATATACTAATAAAATAATTCCAACCTCGACGAAATTATATTTTTATACATTTCACTTGATAATTAATTGTAAAATTCATTTCGTTTTTGTAACTTTTGATAAATTTTTAATTAATAATAGTATAAAAAATGTGGTAAATTAATACTCCGGTAAATTAATATTCTGAAATATATGTAAATTTAAAAAGTATAAGATAAATATGTTTAGATGTTCTACGGAAGAGTAAAGGGAACAACTTAACGGCAGTGACGTGTTAAAGAGTATTTTTAACGTAGTAAACATCTAAAGTTTTTATAGAAAAATATAAGAAAAGAACGTGATATAATATAGATGAAAAATTATTTTTTCCTATTTAAATAATTTTTATTATGATTAAAATAACACATTATTTTTCTTAAATAATTTTGAATACAGTAAATAATTAAAGTTTGTAGTAAAATACCACTTCTACAGAACAACTCTAATAAATATTTTTTAATTAAACATATTTTAGTCATTGATACTGGATTCATATTTTCTAAAAATCAAAAATTTCCATATATAAAAAATGCTCTTATACAAAATCTTCTTAGAATTAGTCGAAGAAGAAATAAAGAGAAGTGAAAATGAAAAGGATAAAAAAAAAAGAAGACATAGAAAAATGTTGATAGTTTTTTTAGAAAACGAACAAAAAAAACTTCCAAAAATTTAAGTGGAGCTTAAAATATATATATATATATATATATATATATATATATATATATATATATATATGTGTGTGTGTGT
>Ga0209489_101984_pt1 | contig 42085 bp, 21 predicted proteins | sample SiratrowhiteBW_FD_187527 | JGI IMG/M metagenome (GOLD analysis project Ga0209489, IMG submission 187527) | Root nodule microbial communities of legume samples collected from California, USA - Siratro white BW (SPAdes) (version 2) | ecosystem: Host-associated > Plants > Roots > Nodule | place... | reverse complement strand
TATATATATATATATATATATACAGTTTAAGATAAGATGATATTTTACATTAAACCATTTTAGTTCGTTGTTTGAGAATCTTCTACCAACGATTTCATATATTTTTCATACTATATATCAGTTTTACCAAAGAATTAATTTGAACCATTAGCTTAAACATGATTTTTTTTTTCTTGTATCATTTCTCTTGTGTGCTGTAAATATGTACTGTTTGTAGTAGGGTTTCACTTTCTTCTTCTTTTCACATTTTTAAAGGCTAGAGAGGAATCATATAACTTTTACTTTTCTTTTACAATTTGTTATCGAGAACTTTAGGGAACCTCATGCTAGCTAGTGCTGCAAGGACCAAGGTTGTGCCACTAGTGGCCTTCATTTAGAATTCAAATTGCTTGTCAAGTCACAGTTGCTCATTTTGGGTTGTTTGGAAAGTTAAAATTAATTTCACTTTATTTATTTTTACAAATAAATTCTTGTGTTCAAAGTTTGTTATAAAAGTATTTGAATTATTTGTGAGTTAGGAAGTGTTAAATTTAGAATAGAATAAATATATACCTCCATCCCCTAAAGTGATAAATTTGTACACATTTCGTGCCCTCGAAATGTGTATACAATTTACTTCATGATAGATTTTTTTTTCTTTGTAAAATTATTCTAAGGTTAATAATATACTTTTTAACATATTAATATTAACAAACTTTTATTATTATCGAAAAAATATTTAAAACTATATCTTTAGCGAGGCTTACTTTATATTTATTGAATCTCTTGATTTTTGTATTATTTTAAATAAAAAAAGCATGTTAAAAAAATACATATTTAGGACTCTTCTTTAAAAACTAGAGACTGATTTTTATTATGTAAGTTTGAACTTAAAATGTGATACGAGCTACTCAAATCTTTCAAGATTAGGACAATTTTAATATATTATCTATAAAGCTATTTGCTTGGAAATAATGTTTTCTATTATCACTTTTAATTATAAAACATCAATTCTTTTAGTTTTGTTTCCTATTTTTAAGTACCTTTAAAATAGAAAGATATATTGTTTTATTGTTGATTACGTTTTACTATTTTTTTTGTTAAAAAATAATAGTTTTAAAGTGTTGAAAATGGAACTCAACGCAAATATGACTTACATATTTGTCATTATGTTGACAAATTCGACTATTTTCCATAACAAGTTAACGTATTTAACTAAGGTAGATTTGAAGAAATACGTTATTATAGCTAGTTGATTTTAAGAAGTAAATTAAATATACATAGATTAGTATTTAAAATATATTAGATAGACATGAATTAAATTGGTTTAATTTTAGTGATTTACTGTATCTTTCTTATCTAAAACATAATATATTAATTATAGGCATATAAGATTGTTAAATCATATAATAAATATAGGAAAAAGTCAAATTCAATAATAAAAAATAAATTAAATTCACTCATATTCAATAAAATTTATATTCAATCACAACAAAACTAAACTCAAATCATCAATTCCTAATTAGCATTTTTATAACTAAAATGTTTAATTCGGAGATCAAATCATGTCATAAAAGGTTTGATTCCGATCATAGGAACATGTAGCAGCATGAAACGAACAAAATCAACCATGTTGAATAGTAATTCTCATGAATAATTTGTATGTCCAAATCTCATGCATTCGACTATGCTTTCTTTGCGACACGACCATGTTCAGAAATCTGCGGTAAATGGCTGCTTCTCTGAACCTTTTACTGCTGCAGATGTTTGCCTAATAAAAAGAAAATTTCCTTTAGGAGATGAGTTTCAAGAATATCTTTTAGTTTTGATGGGACTGACGAAGTGTGTTTGAACTTTGAAACGCTACGTATACACACAAACGCATTCATTCTCTAAATTGCACACACCCCACTTACCAAATCATATATTAACTTCTGCCAATTAATGATTGAAGTTACATTTACTTTCCCAAGGCATGTACGGCTTGTTTCTGTCATATTCAGAGAATTAAGGAGGGAAATTTAATTTCTTATTGAACCCTATGTGCTTTTCACATTTTATATAGGTGAGGTTCTCTTAATTTTCTTATTTAGTTTTTCAGAAAGAGAGTGATACTAGGAGACAAACATGTCTTTTTTGCTTTATTCTGAATAAGATTCGAGCTTTTCCTGCTATGTTATTAGAGTAAAGATGTGCTTATCTCATCTTAGATATATATATATATATAGAGAGAGAGAGAGAGAGAGAGAAACTTGCATGTTATTGCTTTAAAGGAACATGCATGCAATAAAGAGAGGGTAACTTCATAGTAGTTTCACAAGGGAATAAAGACATGACTGAATAGAGAATGTGAAGACAAGAATAAACTTTTTAGGTTCTTTTATTCTTGTACTCTTTTTTAATAACTGCGTGCCATACCCAAACCCTAGCTAGCCATACTTTCTTTTAGTGTGGAAGAGAGAAAAAGACAAGCCATAATAATTGTATATCATTTTATTCACTCTCAAGTATATATGATAGTGTGAAACGAGATACGATACCTATAGCTTTGGATCTCTCGCAATGAAATGCTAGGAGAATCTTTAAACTATTGCTCTTAGATAGATGTTCTAATATTAAAAAACAACGATAGAAAGAGAGTTATGTGAACTTAGGAAGAGGAAGTATCCGTTCCATATTCTATGAGTTACAGTTTAAAGAGAGGTGATATTGAGTTCTTTGGCTTTATGGAAGATTTTGGATGCTTTTGAAAGGAGCATAAATGGAGAGAGTATAAGTGTACTGCCAATATTATGGTTTCTTGGTATGCCATAAATTTGGTCCCGTAAAGAAGTCGCAGGAGGAATGGTGGTAGTGCAAGGACGAATATATAACAACATGCTCTTTCAGATTCTTCCCAAGACCCCACCAATTGCTTGTTTTAATTTTGTGCTTCATTCTACTGTAGCGAAGTTGAATAGCAAGTTCAACTAGAAGTTTTTTTTTTTCGTGTCCAAGAACCCTTCATCATCTGATAACTCTTTTTATTATACACCAAACATGTAGGAAAAATTGGATCATGAACACAATAACATTGGCTTTACCCACGGATTTAGTCGTGTAAAATTGTCTCATAGCTAAGGTCAATAAAAACTTAGGTGAGACCTAAGAAAAGTTCACAATCCATTTTTTAATGGGAAAGCTTGAGGCCGTTCTACAAAACCAAGCATATTATTAACTAGGTGGCCAATAACTCCAAAGATGAGTTATTTAAATTGTTTCAACCTTCAATTTCATAGGTTAAGAGAAAAAAAAAATACTCAAACTTAATCCCAAATAAACTAAAGCGTAAATATATAAACAAGAATAAGATTATAAATAATGAAAAATAATCAACATTTGCGTGTGTAAGAAATATTTTACAATACTAATTGCTAATAAAGTAGGGTACGAGTCAAACTCTAAAAAAAAATCATTCTTGATTCTTAATGTAAATTTTGGAAAGGTATATGACTCAAGCTTGAGAGTTTCTCTTCTACATTATGAGAATAATGAGTGAATAAAGTGGATTAATTTTTGTATTAACTCAACAAGAATGTGAATATCAATGAATGGTATTCCTCTTCAAAAATTTAGTATTAGCAAAAGATTTTAATAGGAATATCTTTGACTCCAATTTTGTTCTTAATAGTGGGAGATAATGAATAAATGGACTAACGAGGTAAGCACTACATTTTAACAAGTTCCCTAGTTTTAAGATTGGGAATAGTTCTTTGCACTATTTTTTGAATTTGGTATCAGAACTCAAGATAGACTTTTCTAAAAATAAACTAAGTAGATTGATGAGGATCAGTAATACAAAAACTAACAACTATTTTGAATTGTGGAACTATGAATATTCCTTTCATCTACTTGGGATACCATCTAGATCAAACCCAAGAAAAAAAGAGAGCGCATGGATGTCGATGTTGGAAAAAATGAGGAAGAAAATATCTCTATGGAAGTTCAAACAACTATTTGGGGGTAGAATATGTCTTCTTAGGTTTGTATTAACATCATTACATGTATTCTAGTTGTCTTTTTTTTTAAATTACCAAGAGGAATAACACAAAAGCTTAAAGGGATAAAAAAAATAATAAGAAAGGTCAGAGAAAAATAACAAAATTGTATGAATAAGTTAGAATAATATTTGTGAGACAAGGAAAGAGGATGGTTTGGAAAACAAAGACTTGGAGTACTTTTAATGTGACTATGTTATGTAAATGGAGGTGAAGAATGGTAGTAGAAAATGATAGTCTATATCTAGTGTAGAGTATTATAAGCTAAAAATGGCTGCGTAGGACACAGGAAAGGAGACAACATATTTAAGAAGGGCCTCACATGGTGGAAAGATTTAGGTAAATGTGATTTAAGAAGACAGGGAAACTGGTGAGTAAATCACGTAGAAAGAAAGGTTAGTGATGGAAAACAAATCAAATTAAAAGAGGAAAAATTGGTGGGAGACTTCACATTGAAAGACATTCAATAGGGTGTTTAAAAATTCTAAACAAAAAACAATCACTACTACGAAAACAGAAAGATCATCATAGGAATGGGAGTGAAAATTCAACTAGAATAGAAAGTGGTTTGATTGGAAGGCTCATTATCTACAAAAAGTTCTATAGGTTATTTCAAATTAAATATATAAGAAGAAACAAATATGGTTGGGTGTGGAAAGGAGAAATATATGAAACATACAAGATTAAGTCTACATTGTCCAAACATGGAGAATAATAACAAACAAATTACAAATGAAAGAGCATGAACTAATGACATTTATACAACTATTTTTACATAACCTAACTTATAGAAAACCTCATTATTCCCTCCATCCTCTCTCAAATTAGTAGTTTAAGTAATAAAAAAAAATTGTAATTTGGTAGTTAGAATGATTGGGAATAAAACATTCACGCAATGTACTTTGACAAAAGACTTTTAAAATAATATATTTTTAAGTCAACTAGTAAGAATATTTTCACTTTAAATATCACAATAGTTTGTTTGTATGGATCTCAAAATCGAGTTTCACCAACGATTATTTTCTTCTTTTTATGTCTGATTTTATGTTTCACAATGTTGGACCCACGTCAATCAGTGAAGCTCCCTTCACCAATCGTAGTTTTTGCGTTTTATCTTGTCATTAACATGAAAATGCCCTCAGCCATTAATTGTGCACCATCCTCTGTCTCGTTTTATCTGTGGCTGCCTTTTTTTTTTCTCCAACGTAATTTGCTTCCATCAACTGTCTATCATAATTACTGTTTCAAAGATTTTAACTATTGGCTCTTCCTCGTAATGCGTACTCCATTTGGAAAAGGTATAATCGAACATTCACATGGTAATCTAAATACCATAAGCTGTTTTGAAAATAAACTTATTCTAAGTGCAACAAAATCCTATAGGAAAATCGAGCGAAAAATATCGGAGCAAGAATAAAAATTAAATTAAATTCATAAAAGGAATTCCTACCATCTTTAACTCAAAATTTAAAAAAATGCATTTATAGGTTTTTTTTTATATATTACTTAATTTTTTTACTTTTATTTAATATGTAACTTAAACTTACATTTAAATTCTTAACAAATTATATAAAATGAGACATTAATATTAGGCCTTATTGTTTAACTTCAACACATGTTTGCATATTCCTAATAGCGATAACGCTTATGTATTTTGATCTGGTCAGAAGGAAAAGAAAATCAACGATCTTGGACCTTTCTGTATGCTGAATGTTTCAAAAGTAATATGTTAAGCCCAAATTAATTTATTGAGGTATATGGAGCGAATGGTAATATGATAATATGCATAATGGCCGCTAATCCAGAATATAAATTATGGTCCTTAATGAGAACTTTGTTTAGTTATCCTTCTTTCATGAATCTACCTCCCAATCCTAATGAAACATGGAATCATCTAGGTTTAAGTATTCATTGTTGAACCTTTTGGAGATGCCGATGCCTCACAGTATATGCTCCATTCCACATTCATGTGGCTATCATCACTCCGGTATCTCTTCTCATTTCCTTAAATTGGTTGGTTCTCAATTTTTGGAATAAAATATATATCCAAAATTTGGTTTCATTTTTATATGTTTTATGTAAAAACATTAATATTATCAACTTAATTTATAGTAAAATACATACGAGTGTTAAAGTCATTACAAAAAGGTTAACAATGTTATTGTACAATACAATCTACAATTAAATGAAATGCCTGAATAATATAAAATATTTATATTATTGAAAGTAACCGGTCCATCACAATATACCGCAGGAAGCAAGGGCATGCATGTGGAGTCATTTCCTGACCCAAAAAGAATGTTGATTTAAACAAGGAAGATGATAGTTTGCATCATACTTTTATACTTCCATTTAACAATATTATTATTTTATTTCAAAATTTTGTTTGTATTTATCTTTTTAGTTAAATATAATATTTTATTATTGAAAGGAGTTGTGAGGTGGAAGTAAAAGAAAGATGTGAGTGTCAGATTATAATTTTTCTTTAACAATAGGCGTAACTAAACCAGTACACCCGTTTAAAATCCGAGGCTCAGTTTTATGCCGCTTAATAGGACTGATAAGAGTGAGGAACAGCAATGCCACCCTCCCAACAAAATGTCCACCGCACACTAAACCGCAACCCACCACACGATGCTTCAACTTTTTCATTTTCAACAAAACTTCAATTTATAGACGGACCCATCAAATTTTAAAATATTATTACTTTTGCCACGTATACAGTTATCAAGGAGACATAATCCCACTCATGGCGTCAACAGATGATAGGAACTGAAAAACATTTACATAAACTTAACATACTCATAAATTTTTTTACCAAAGCTCGCTTCAAAAACAATTCTTGAGTAGCATAAAACAGTGACTAGGACGAATCAGGTTAAATTGTTTCTAATTTCAAACTCGATCTCCTGAATTTATCCGCACGAGACTGATTGATAGCTATCTCATTTTCCCCCACTTGGATCCTCTGCAGCACTGATCTCAACCACTTGTTTTAATCTAACGATTATTAAAATTTGAGTGTAAATAAATTAATTATATAAATATTACGAAAGGTTAATATGTTGTTCTAGGGGCTGCAGGACTGTAAAGAATCTCTGCTCCATTTTTTCTGTCTAGAATTGTAAACTAGAGTCAACAGGTTGGTTAACTAGAGAGTTAAACAATTCGGGGTACAAAATAGGTAGTGAATGAGTGAATCGTCTACGGTTTTTTTATGTAAAGATAAGTAACCCTTAGGTCACCACCTGATCTCACATTAACAATGCTTTTAAATTGCACGATGATTCACTTGGATTAACAAACATGTAAAAAGTAAATATATGTACAAGAAACTACATGCTCCCCTTAATCTGTAACACAACACTGGAGAAACCTTCTCTCCTATCTTTCTATGCATCCTCTCTTCATGTAACACAATTGTACCGACTTTGGGAAATTATGAAACTCCACTTATTTTTTCATCATCATCTTCTGTACAGGCCACCTGCTTGAAAGAATATCAAGCTGGCTTAGCAAGCACGTGACTCAGAAACCGGCAGCCGCCTGATCATTGGTACACTACTACCAGATACTTTTAAGGATGCAAAGAGGCAAGATAATCTTGCAATCATGGGCATAGTCCTCGGCAGTTTCGGAACAATGGCCAGCTCCATATCAGCATCGCATGTGCTATGATAGCCTTCAAGATCTGCTTTGGTTATAAGAACTGCGTCCCCAGAGGGGGAGTACGGTAAAGCACAAGGCCTTCGCTTGTCATAGTTTTGAACAGCCTGATCACAACACAAGCAACAGTTACAGATCACTGCCAAAAAAAGAGTACTACAACAATTGCTTAACATCACTAGCCTTCTGGAGGGAAGGAAACACACACAAAACGGACTTGGTCATACCTGCCACTGTGATGGTGCTAGTAGCACTCTAGGTCGTCGAGACCGAACATATTCCAGGGCAGCAGCAGGTGTCATGTGCTTGTATTCAACCTAGAAAACACAAGTAGATCACATGGAGAACATTCAGTACCTAGAAGCTTCAATAATGCCTAAACTCAATCATAAAGATCATCAATTACCAGATAACAAAGCACAATTGTTGTACTCCTCCCCCGCCCAGCTTTACAGTGAACATAAGTAGTTTTGCCGCAACTTGCATTCTCTGCCAAAATACAAAGGTAATACACAACTATATTTCATCACCAGCAACAGAAAAAATAACAAAGAACCACATTGACTGATGCATTTACCCTCTCCCCCCCTTTCTCAAAATTAAATTAACAAGAAAACACCCACGGTGAATGAACTGCACAGCCTGGTTGATATCAACAATCGAAGGGGCAAAGAGATAATCTCTAGTGGGAATTACCAAATGATCAATCCCGTGAGCCTGAAAAAGATCAAGTAACAAACCTAGATATCATGAATGGTTTATTTATACCAAAACAACTAAAGCAAATACATTTTGACACTATTTTGCTTAAATAGAAATTCATTATTCCTGTATGTATCAATTAAACCTCCAAACCCACACATGACCAATATCAAAGATTCCACGACTTCCTAACTTCAAGAAGGCTTTAGCGGCACACCAAATGCAAAGACAAGAGAGACATTCAGAAAAACGAAAGGGGATGAAACTTACCCGATACAACGACGACGGCACCAAGGTTTCATAGGGCTCATTGAGAGTAATCACACCACCCACACCAAGGTTCTTCAAATGAGGAACGTCTTTGGGGAACGGAACAGCGCCCAATAACAAAAACTGAAAAAGAACAACAACCAAAATTAACAAAACCCCAACTATGATTCCCGGCAAACAAACCCATAAGCAGGTTATACAACAATTCAAAAACACAATTAATCAAGAACAAAATTAAAATTGACAGAGCGAGAGAGACAGAGAGAGAAGAAAACCTCGTCAATTTGATCCCACCACCTGAACTCAGCTTCAATTTTGTTACGAAGCACATTATATAAGAGTGTGGGATAGAACAGGATCCGAGCACCTGCGCCCACCAACGCTCGCTTCACTTCAACGCCGACAATCTGCTTCCCGTACTTCTCTTGTTCGACTATACTACACTCCGCGTCGTCCAATTCCTCGATCTTCATCGCACGCGCCAGACGAAACCAAACCCTAAAAACCGCGACACGGATCCCAAATTGGTTCGGTTAGAAACATGAAAAACGAAGGGAATCGAAAAGCAATCGTACCTTAACACTGACTTGGGAACGAAGGAATACGTGAATTAGGAAGAAATGGAATCGGAGAAGGGAAAAGAGAAAGAGAAAACCACGAATTTTGGTCTGAGAGAGAAAGAGAATGGTGAAAGAAATGGTATGTTCACAAGAGTAGAGTGTGGATTGCGGAGATCCTTCACGAAAATGCCCTTGCTTCTCAACGAAATTACCCTTCTATTAATATTTATAATATTATTGCTCCAAAGCATGGGTAGAGGGTGTGCATCATTTATAATTTATTATTAGTCAATGCCCCAAATTTATGAAATAATAAATTAACTATTAAATCATTTTAGAAATGTTTATTTATTTATTTTAGAAATTAACTATTAATGGCACCATAAGTGATAAATTTTCTGCTAACTATTTTAGCATATTATTATCTATTAATTGATCAGAAAAAATACATCATGGGAAATAAATAAATAAATAAATAAGTGTCTCAGTTCACAACATATTTAAAGTATCAAAATAAATTATTTGCTATATTTGTAACCTTAGGCGTTTTACTCTTTGTTTCCGTTTCGAAACAATAAATGGCAGTATGTTAGTTTGAATTTGTATAAATTAAATATTTTATTAATATATGTGAAACGGAACAATCAAATATTGAAAATATAGAAGGTAATAATTAATACACCTAAAGACTATTCTATATTTATTACCATTTTTAAAAAAAAATACGTTTATATGTTTCTTTCATGAAAGACTATATTCATTTTTTAATAGATCGATAGATACATTCATATGTATGAGAAATTAATACAAGAGTAGATTTCTTAATAAATTAAAGACATTGCAAAATCAACAATAAGTATATCTGAAAATGTGATCATGTTCATGAGAGTTATGTTTAATAAATTTTTTATTTCCTATTTTTTGCTGCTGTGTATTTTATGCTTTAATTAAATGAAATGAGAAAATAACAAGAACATCACCTGCAATTAAATTAGATATAGTTTCATCAATAATAATAATATCGTATTATGGAATAAGCTCCAAATTGAATTTAGGTGATTAGGCGAACCAAACCCATAATTTGCTTTACTTCAAATTCAACACTTTTTTTCTTCCCACGACAAAATCTTTTCATTATAGGGAGAAATTGGTGTCTCGAATTATATAATACCTCATAATGATATAGATAAGGTTTTGAAATTAGGTTCCCCATTAATATAAATCCTCGGTTTATTTCTCGTTTCATAAATTAAAAAATTACTTTTAAATTCTTTTATAACGTCTTTCTCCTTATTTATAAAGTAATGTTATACTTTCTTTTACAACAAATTCTGTTTTATGAAAAAAATTACATATAAAAATATCTATTTAATATCTTACAAACATGAAATGCATTTACTAATAGTTATTAAAGCAAAGTAGAACAAGAAAATATTGTAGGAGAATTTATAAAGCTCTACTTTATATGTATGTTTCAAGAAAGATAACTTTACTTTGGTTAAATAGATTATTATTATTATGAACAGAAAAACTCAAATTTATATATTATTAAACATAAAATAATTTCTTTAACATCTTTTTCTTCAAAACTGCACTTAAAAGGAAAGCAATAAAAGAATACATGACAATTGAACTCTACATATTTATTCCATTATTGAAAATCTTTAATTTGTATCTATTATAATAAAAGACGTTAACTCACTTAATTAAGAAACGTGCCTAGTTGAAAGAACACCTTTAGTGAAACAATTATTTATTTATATAAGAAAAAAATCATTTATATAATTATTCATATCTAAAACGTAATGGTTGGTAAAGTTGATTTATATAGTTATTCATATCTAAAACGTAATGGTTGGTAACATTCATTTATACAATTACTCATATCTAAAACATAATAGTTTAATTATAGGTAGCATTGCAACTATTTGAATTACAATATTCCAAATCTTTTTTTCTTCTAATATGAAAAGATAGGTAATAGGTACAGTAGTTAAAAATTGTTAGTGAATCAACTTGAATTGGAAGAAAGTTGTACTTTAATATAAAAGTTATCCATAGTTGCATATGATAATGAGATCTCTTTAAATAAAGGTGTAAAGAAGACACATGTAAAGATTGAACCACCACAATAAGAATGAATTTGAATATAATTAGAATCAATACAATTTAATTTTCTAATATTTGTAGACATTTATTAATCGAGTTATTTTTCTTTCTAATGCAAATTTAGCTCTTCTATTAAGAATGAATTTTTTATTTTGTTTAGTTTTAATTACATTAATTTTTTTTGTTCGATATTATTATCAAAATATCTATATAAAAAAATTACAAGCACTATTAAAAATCCAAACTAACAGTTAAGTTCACCATGTTTACTTTCATATTAAGAATCTTTATCTGTGTCTGTGTGACAACGAATGACATCAATTCCCATGAATGAGATAGGTGCACTCTTAAAAAGTTTGTAGTGACTCAACATTAAAATTATAATTTAATTATATATTAAATTTACAAACTCTCTGTTAATTAAATATAGGAATGACATCAGAGGTTAGTTATAAGTTAATTTATTTTAAAAAATATTTACTTTTTTTTATAATAAAATAGTCTATACAAATATAGTTCTTGTGTCATATAAAATATATTTTATATGGCATCGAGCCTAATATTATTAAAGGAATAAACTTAGATAATATTATATCTAAGTTTTTATTAAAACAAATATATACGAGTTCTAAAAGGAAAATGGTACCTCTATTTAATATTTTTTACTATTTGAATTTTTAATCTGAGTAAAAAAATATAATCCAATTTTCTCAATAATCAAAATAATAATCCCAATAATGTTATGATATATCGAAATCACAAATTTAAAACATTTAATCTTATCAATTTTTGAAGTAACCGACTTTAATAAATATAACAATTATCTCAGTAGTTGAATTTAACTCCCTCGACAGTATGAAAAATGTAAATATGTTTTATTATTAGTATCTAGCAATATAAAACACCATAGTATTTGATTATAAAATACCTTATTAATTTTAATTAATACTTCAACCAAAATATATATTAAGAAGAATAAAAAATTTATTAATTAAAGTTAGAAAAAAAATCAAATATAAAAGATATAAATATAAATACTAAATTATCCATCTAATTAATAATATTCTTTTAACGTTAGTTTTAGAAAATACTGTAGTAAGTTTATTTTAACTCCCTTTACACTGTAAATACGTTTTATTATGCAATTAATGGTTTTTTGTTAACTGAGATGAGAACTAAAGTATATACTAAAAATATATATTAAATTGTTCAGTTTATTTATTCAAAATTTATGTAACATTATTATGAGATAAATATGTAAGATGTTGTGAACATATTTTATTGTGTGTAATAGTAATTAATAATTTTTGTTGTGAATATGATATGTATCTCAGTATTAATCTTAATAAGGGGTTATTACATCAACATTTCCATATAAATAATCGTGGCAAGTAATCAATAATTTTTCATTTTAAGATAACAGCAATAATCAATAATATGTTACATTAAAACAATTTAAGTGATATAGTTTCTTCATCTTTCCATTTTCAATTAGGTATTTGTTTACTCATGTCTCATATGAACAATTGAATCCACAAATAAAAACAGTACGACAATATAAATTTGTTTTTCATAATTTCTTTTATATATGGTCGAATCAAAACATGAAATTGGGTGCTAACTGTTTAAAAAAATATAGTATACAGACGATAGTATAAATTTCATGTACGACGTAGCTATCGTATAAAGATTCATGTTGCATTTTTACTGGATAAGTGTGAGTGATTTTTTTATTATTATTGTGAGTAACCCAACAAAACAAAGGAAACTTCAGTAGCAGATAGGACAAAGAGTCTGGGGACCCCACAGGATCATCCATTTAAAAAGGAACAAAAGAAGAAGGATCTTCATCTAATTCAAAATATACAACCAAAACTTTTGTGGCCTGCGTGACCCAGAAAGAGCATTTTAATTTTTTTAATATATTCATATGTCTATTTGTTAGATAAATATATTTTTATTATAACTGATATAGAATCTCTCAAAAAATTGATATTTCACACACAAGTGTCTGTTTTCAAAAACTTTATACGGTTAATTCCAATGCTGGTAAATAGTCTAAGATCTGTATAATTCCAATTTAGACTGCCAATATAATATTTATAAATGAAAAATAATTCTCACAATAAATAAAAAAACAAAAATATTGTTTTCTTTCACTAGAAAGATACTACTTTTGTCCCTGGATTAATGTAAGTATTGTCAAAACCAGTTTAATTATAATTTCCACACATTTATACTATCTTACAAATCCAGCAGTATTTTAAATATATATATATATATATATATATATATATATATATATATATATATATATATATATATATATATAAGAGTCTCTTTTGACTATAATTAATTTTTTTGTTATACTTTATTTTAGTTTTTTTTACCTATTCTTTTCATTGATTTTTTTTATTGTAAATTTTGTATTATGACTCTAAATATTACTAAAAAGAAATCTGTGTATATATATTATTATAGATAATAGAAAATCAAATGACATCTACATATTCTTTAATTTTAGATTGTGCTGGAAGAATCTAAAGAAAAGTATGCTTCCACCTTATTTTCTGCAGCTGGGACTTTAGGTTGTCACGGGTTACTATTCCTATATTAGACTTTGTACATTAATTATTTTGAATATTTATTTTATTGATTTATTGGACAATTGTGCAAAAATATTAAAAACAAATTAAGCCTATTTGGGCATCTCAATTATAAATTAAATGAAAGTGTTTATCCATTTTCTTTAAAAATTTGACCAAAATACAAAATGAATATTTGAGTCTAATCAAAGAAATGATTGGGTTAAAAAAGCTTAAATCGATCCAATGTACCTGCACTTCGGCCCTGCTATTGGCACCCCCAAGTCACTATTTAAACCGTCCAACCAAAGTAAGAAAACAAAATTATGTCTATAATATTTATTTATTTAAAAAATACTTAAGATGAAACAAATTTATTTTTATTAAAATTAATATAATTGAAAATTGTTTGTGTTGGGTTATTTAAAAAAAATTAAAAATAATAGAACAAAAACCTATATATATTATGTTAAACGGATGGAAATACAAGCGGGGTGTGTGTATTCAATTTTTTAAAATAATAAAAAATAATAATTAATATAATAAAAGTACTTAAAAAATCATATTGGAATTATAAAAAAGTTATTTACATAAAGAAATAATTGTAAAAATATTTTTATTAATTTTGATAATGTTGTAATTATATAATAGGAATACTTATGATTTTTTTTATCAAAATAAAAATAAAATATGTATAAAAAAAGAATTAGTTATAAAAAATGTTTAAATTTTTACTTATTATTATAATTATACACTAAAATACTTTTAATTTCCGTGGGTAGTTTTTGTAAATAATTAAAATTAAAAAAGTTAATTAATAAATAAGGAGTGTTAATAATAGCAATTTCCCTTGTAACATCAGCAACCTCACCGGCCTTACCCTGTAATCCAAGCGAATGAAAGTGGAAAGTGAAACTGTAAAAGAGGAACAGTCTGCTCTCTTCATGACCAGAGAAAGAGATCATGAGTAGTAAAACTTAAGAAAAGAATTCAATGTGAGTAGTAAAAAAAAACTGAACACTTTCTTTTAACAGTTAATTCTAACTTATATAACCACACAGTTTTAATAATGAAAAGTAGAAATTTTTTATTAAAAAATACAACGATGATTTATCAAAGAAATGCAATGATGATTTTTTTTTTTCTTTTAATTTTTGTACACATACAAGCATAGCAAGTTTTCATTCATTAATTTTTTTAACCAAAGTTTTAATTCATGTTTAGAATCACAGTTTTATCAGAATATGAGATTCAGAATCATAATTTTAGCAGAATATGAGATCGGGAATCACGCTTGAATTCCTGAGCTTTCTGGAAAGAACAAATGATTGGAAGGCCCTCTTCTCACATTGGAATTGAATAGTGGAGCAAAAAGGTTAGAGATATTTGTCTACCATTTCCCTGCACGTCCTAATCCTACAATCATACAAAATGCTGGGCACCAATATTCTGATGAGATAAAAAGAGAGTAAACGTAAAGGCCAAGTAAAACAACATTTTTGCAACCAAACCAACTAACCCAACAAAGGATTAAACATGGGTCCCATCTCACCACACAATTTCTCTCTTTTTTCCTTAAAACTAGAAATTTATCAGTAACCTTTGACATAAATTTTTAAGGAGAAAATTAGCCGTTTAATGTTATTTTTGGCGTTGTGTCACTATCAGTTTCTCATTTGCTTAATTCCTTGAAGTGAGGTTTAGAATGGTTTAAGGGGATGAATACCTAACTTAAGAACACGCATATGCATTAGACTAGTCTTACCCGGGGGTGGGTTGGTAGGTGGCATCATCGTTATAGAATTTACTGCTACTATAAGCTTGGTGGCTACGTTTTGAAAACGCAACTACTACTCAAACTTCCTTTTATGCAGTGGAGTGGATGGAGAATTGGCAAGAGGAATCTTTCTCTTTTTCTCCCTTTTGTGAAGTGGAACAATACTCCATGACCAACCATAGAACTTGGAAACTAGCTGGTCCATTAGTCTTCAAAATGGTGTGCGCTCTTCTATGCTCACCCTTTCACACCAGGATCATGATTCACATGGAAACTAGCTGGCTGCTATGCTTTAGTTAAGTTCTTCAAAGTTTCACTTCTGATCAAATTATTAGGAAAATGAATTTTTATAATGTGTTTCATGCCTTGATTCATGTACTGCAACTGTCATGTTTGGTATATAAATTTGTTCAAAGTGTTATAAACTTTTGCCTTTTTCAATATAACATAATTATTTATAAAAAGATAATTTCACATTAAGAGTGAAATTTAAACCTACAATCTTATAAGATACGGAATTTATGACATGCAAGATCACTTTTTTCTAATCATTAATTTATGGACTGTTCTTCCATTATTTAGGCAAGGGAACTGAACTGCGCATCCCACTAACTTTTGTTGAACTGTGCATATTTCAGCCCAATACAGATTTCAACAAAAACATATTTTCCTCCACTTTGAATCAACCCAAGTTGCTAGCAAGCAATAAACGCTGCCCGAATTCTTTCACACCAATTATTAGTGTTGTTGTGGCATGTGGTTGTGGATGTTTCACAGAGCACGCGTTGGTAAAATTATTTTGATTATTTTAAGGCTTTTCCTTTTCTATGTTTCTGATTGCATCATGAGGATGTTTTTGAAGAATAACACATTATCATTGGAAAGTTAAGAGCTAGAAATTAAGGGACAACTTTTCACGACCGTTGGCTGGTAGCTACCATCTGTCAACCATTTATCGCAACTTCAATTCCCTCTACCAGACCTGCTGCTACAGCTACAAGGACAAATATTTGTTTCTTTTCTTTGCTTTTTCTCCTAATTGATGGTCGAAATCTGAAGGACTCCACCTCTCATGTGAACTAACTTAACCAAACCTATGTGATGCATTAATTATGTCATAGGGTCATAGAGAAGGATTTGTTTTGTTGTGCAAGTAATCAAAGAGGACTCTGGTCTTGCCGTCTCTTTCTAGTTCAACTAAGTCAAGTGTGAAGAATCAGACTAATCAATAATCATCATGATCTTGGTTGTCAGATAGATGATGAACCTTTTTTTTCATATGTCTTTTTGACTAGTTTATCAAATTCTTTATTTGTTTAAAACTCATCACACTAAAGAAAATAAAGGCTGTTAAAAAAAAAACTAAAGAAAATAAAGGTCATATACAAATTCAAAAAACATAGATTTAGTTACATATTTTACCTCTCAACTATTACCATTTCACAAATTTTAGTTAATAGTGAAACTTACTATTTAGTCAACATCACATCTAAATTGTGGTACAAAATGGAAGAGATATATTGTCACCAATGTTTATACTTACTCTGCTGTCTGAGTGAAGCAGCTTTAATTTTGCCCCTCTTTTGATGACTGATGACAGTAACCAAAAATGTATTGATCACTGCAGAAGCAAACACAGGCTGTTATATTTGTTGTATTAATATCCCGTTATAGACGCTACTAAACTCTCTTAATCTTTATGGCTATCTCCATCTCAAACTTAAATGGAAAGCGTAGCCGTAACATTATATTGATGGTTATGTCTGCGCAACATACCTGCTTTTCATTAAATTTGCAAGCTAGTAATTAACCTAACATACACACTACAGCCTATTTGTTTCTTAAAATAATAGATACATTTATGCTCGGCCATCAGATGCCTTAAGTTTGAATAAATACATTCGATTTTAATTATTTAGTTAATTGCAAAATTGCATCCAAAATGTTTAGAGGGCTTACCAAGTGATTGTATCCAAAATGTTAACCACAAGTATTAAGCCAACAGAAGTCAGCATCTACTGTGCTTATTCAAAGCTAAGCTCAAACTCTTTTTATATCTAATCACTAAGAATTTTAACACCACTTTTCACACCATAGAGAAACAAGAGCAAGAAGTAGGAAAAAGACAGTGTGATAAAATAATAAAAAATAACCTAATTGAAGAGTTTAAGTAAGTTATGGGTCATTCCAAAAGAAAATGGTGAATGAGACCCCATTAGTGTACCACCCTGGCCTCTCCCTTGAATTTAGCAACTTTATTTGGACAACCTCAAAAGCCTTCCATCAAACAATCATCCTGGTATCTTCACTCCAAATGGAGAACACCTGGATCCTCACTTTTCACCTTCTTCTTCTCCTGCTCCATTCAAATGCAGCAAAAGGGGCCATTAGTGTTGGTGTCGGTGTTGGTGGAAGAGGTGGCATAGGTGTCGGCATTGGTATTGGCAATGGGGGTGGTGGTGGTAACACCCCAGGACCCTCTGGATCCTCAGTGCCAAACCTCAAAAATGCTTTCACGGCCCTCCAGGCTTGGAAATCTGCCATCACCGATGACCCTTTGAAGATTTTGGACACTTGGGTTGGTCCCAATGTGTGTTCCTACAAAGGTGTCTTCTGCTCCAATTCTCAGGACGACAATGGAATTGCCACAACAGCATCAACCGAGTCTTCTGTTGTTGCTGGAATAGATCTCAACCATGCAAATCTCCAAGGGACTCTTGTCAAGGAGCTATCTTTGCTATCAGATATCACTCTTTTTCATCTCAACACCAACAGAATTTCTGGCTCAGTTCCTGACTCATTCAGAGACCTCACTTCCCTCCAAGAGTTGGACCTCAGCAACAACCAACTCTCAGGACCTTTTCCCACCGCCACTCTATCCATGCCAAGCCTCGTCTACTTGGACCTCAGATACAACAACTTCTCAGGCCAACTTCCTGATGAACTCTTCAACAAGAAACTGGACGCAATATTCCTCAACAACAACAATTTTGGAGGTGAAATTCCACAGAATCTGGGAAATTCACCTGCCTCAGTGATCAACTTGGCCAACAACAAGTTGAGTGGAAGCATCCCTTTCAGCTTTGGCTTCATGAGTTCAAGACTGAAGGAGATTCTCTTCCTTAACAACCAGTTAACAGGTTGCATTCCTCAAGGAGTAGGGATCTTCACTGAGATGCAAGTGTTGGATGTGAGTTTCAACTCTCTGATGGGCCATCTGCCTGACACAATGAGTTGCTTGCAGGACATAGAGGTTCTCAATTTGGCCCACAACAAGCTCTCAGGGGAATTATCTGATGTGGTTTGCTCCTTGAGAAGCCTGTTAAATCTAACTGTAGCTCACAATTTCTTCTCTGGGCTGAGCCAGGAATGTTCAAGGCTATTCAATGTGGGGTTTGATTTCTCGGATAACTGTATCCCTGGAAGGAATATGCAAAGACCACAACCAGAGTGTTCAGGAATCCCTGGAACTAGTCTCAATTGTCTTAGAATCCCTGCTCCAAAGCCTCTTGTTTGTGCAACTCTGGCTGCAACTTTGTCTAAGCACACAAATTCACCTTACTCTTCTCCCTGATACAGGTTGGTCGAGGCTTTTACATTAATTAGTGCTACCAAGTTAGTTCATAATCACACCCTGCAAATTTTATTCTTGGTGGTTTCAGTATTCGTGTTAGTTAGTATCTTATTATTATACTTGGCCCGCACGGATAAGATGCTGCTTGATTTTGTGGGCAACCAAACTTGAGAAACTTTTATGATTGTGTTAACAAACAAGATAATTTATATGTCACGTGGCATGCTTCCTTGATTTGGTTACCACCACAATCTGTACAACCATCACGGGTTTTTCAGATTGTGTATTCAGTATTCTGCTACGTTTTTTCTCCTCATAAATATCAGAAACCTCCTGTTTCATTGCTTCTTTTCTGACTACTCAATTCATGCTGTAGGCTACTTAACCAGATTCACAATATCATGCAATTGTTACGTTAATATTTCTTTTTCCTTCCACATACGATAAACTGCTACGAGTTGGATTCTCCAAAATGCTACATTCATTTGGTCCTGTTGTGCTCTTTAGCTATTAACTATCATTATTCAGATACCTAATAGCTTAGGCATTTTTGTATGTTATACTATATAGGGTGAAAAATTCATGTGGTCAATTTTAAGTTTTATCTATCATGGATTCCATAACAAAACCACTATCACTAAAAATCTTCAGGCTAATAACTAGTATCATGTAAAGCAAGAAAATTCATGTAGAAAAATTCTTGAATTGAAACTGCCCCAGTATATGACATATTCTGGATTATGTAAAGTTTTTTAAGGGACATCAGTCAATCGTATAATCTGTCGCAGAAACAAGTTGTAACTGTAGGTTTGACGCGCTTAATATTTCAAATAAAAAAAATTCAGTAAATACAATGCATGTTAACACATTTTGGTATGGAATATATGTAATGTTCTTCAAAAATAGACAAGTATAAATTATCTTAATCACTATATTATCAATGAGAAATAGTAATTAATAACTATTGGAAATAACTTAATAATATGTCTCAAAATTTAAATTATCAAAATTGTGTATGTGTGATCGATGGGAAAATATTAATAAATAATCTCTTATTCTCAAATAATATAAAATAAATGTTAAGACGACTATGTATTTCAACATATAGGTATTATTAATTTTTAAATAATAATAATAACAACATATTATATATATAATATTAGAACATCTAAATTAAAAAATTGAGGCGGCGAAGATCTCAAGTATACACGTAAATTTGTCCCTGATAATCTATTGTTGATTCAAAATTACGTTTAAATAACAATTTTTATGATTTTGGAAAAATATTGTGAAATTAATTTGAAGGTAAAACAGTTTAAGTATTTTTTATTAGATAATTAAAATTATATTAAAAAAATTGTTTAAAGAGCTTTGGAACTGATCGCTTAATGAGGCAGTTAAATTTTTATGTGAAATATGTCAATTTTTTATTTTTATTTTGATGGTGTCATTTTCACAAATGTCAGAAGATGTGGTTCAGGCATGAGTTCATTTGATGTGTGTAAAATATGCAGGGAACGTGATGATGATTTAGTGTGTGTTTGTTTTAGGTAAAACATATACATCCCAAACTTCCCGTTGAAGTGAAAGTTTCTCTCACAAAGTCTTGACATTGAACTTAATGGAAAATGATGTTTCAAACACGCCCTTATTCCACGCTTTTATGGACTGTATGACTATTAAAGAAATATGGAAATATTTGTTACATGGTGAATTGGATTGATTTTTTTTTTTTTTTTCAAGTTTGGAAGGATTGACTGTTACGAAATTTAAATCATAATTTCAATATATAACAAAAAGTTATTGAATGAAGTTGAGTGAATTTGTTGTCTAATAGATAAACTAATTTATAATTGTCTTAATTTAGTACTTAGTAATCTTAAATTTGAGTTTTAAAAGTTGAGAATGTTTTCCTATTGTCTACTCTCTTATCAATATTTGGTTGGTAAACTGCCTTTTTTTTTCTTCTTGGGAATTAAATAACTCTTAGGTAGGAAGAGTTAAAGTAGATTAAATATTGTTTGAATTTATTTTTAAAATGATATTAAATTATATGTTGAGTAATAAATAATTAATTTTTGAATTGAGTTTGGATCGTCTTATTTTATCTAAAATATCTAGAGTTAATATATTATATTTTTACTAGATGATAAATTTATAATTTTGATGGGACAAATAGCTAAAATTAAATTAAAAACTTAATTTATCACACGAAATAAAGATTACAAGTTACTATAACATTTTTCAAACAAAACACTTGAACCGTATAAAATTTGTTGTTTTAAAACACCTGCATCTATCATATGAACCACATTACTCTAGTTTAAAAAAAGATATATGTAATTAATATTTTCAAATGATCGTGAGCAGAGTAATACATGAAAAGAAAAATAGTCTCTAATGTTTTAATGGTTAGAAAGTAATTTATAATGACGAATTAGACTAGTTTAGGTTAAGATAAATTAGGTCGAGTTAAGTTTAGATTAAATTTAGTCCAACCAAATCAAGTTCAAGTTAAATTAGATTAGGCTGATCTAAACTCAAATTAGAATGGATCTTATAAATTGGAACCTATGTTAACCAAAATCTAGTTAAGTGAAGTCAAAGTCAAACTAATTCAAATCTTATTTTTTTATATAATTTAAATTGAATTAAAAAATTTAATTAATTTGATTTAGTTAAACGAATCACAATTTTAGATTCAATTTATTTTATTGGATTAAGACTTAGATGTAGATTAGATTTTCAAGTATCACTCCTAATAGACTTATTATTATTATTATTATTATTATTATTATTATTATTATTATAATATTGTAAGTAATGATAAAAAATATTTTCCTAAATTAACTCAAACAATCTATATTTTTTGTGGAAATAACGAAGATAAATTAATGTCTAAGATAAATAAACAAATAAAATATCATAAGCATCTAATATTTGGAATAGAGAAGAGATGGAATGATAAAGAGAGATTTGCATTGAAATATTTATGAATAGACATGTGCATTTAATATTTTTGTACATTTCAAATCTTTCCTTCAGATCTATACACCCAATAACCAGACAATGTAGTTCAGCTGTTAAAATCACACCCCTAAAATGTTAGCTGCTGAAAAAAACCCAACTTCAAGGTACTACAGCAGCAACTGCTTGCGATATCTTTTTCCAACACTCTGAATAGAAAGACGAAACAAATTGTAGAGGTAGGCCTAAGAACATTAACAACCCAAATCAGCTCAAGCTTCAAGCACTCCCAGATGAAGGCAAAAAGAATATTCATGATATCTCTGATTTTGGATCGCAGCTACATATATCTGCTCATGCCAAAGTAACCCACTTCTACACTCGAGAGTAGGAAAACATGCATGCTCTCATCACGTTATATATTTGGAAGACAGTATTAATGTCTTCGTTTTCAAGCATATAGTGAAAGTGATCTTTATATATAAAACAGCATCTGTTAAAGAGACCAAATTCTGGATTTTGGTATTTGGAGAGAGAGATTGATCTTTGATTTTGAGGCGTAGGAAGGAAGCTATGATAGGGAATTTTGTTCATGGTGGCAAAGCTCCTTTCTAAGTTTATGTGAGAAAAGCGTGCATGCATCCATGCTGAGATCGATTGCAGCAGAGAGCGCAATGAAGAGTGCAGCATCAGCCATGCACGTGATATGCTGTGCACCAACTTGCACAACAGGCTTGCTAACTTTGCCTTCACCGTCCACGCTTGAACCCATCACAAACCCTTCTTCCCCTGCCAACCTCCAACCCAACCCAGCATCCTTCATCATCTTGTAATCAATGCAGAACTGGCCACCCTTTTTCACACTCATTGTGCCTTCAGCGATGGGTATTCTGTTGGCTGGTCCATTGTCAGAGAAAAGCTCAACCTTGTAGCCCAACCCATCCACAGGGCCTCTTTCTCGCCACGCCTCGAGGCGACCCCATGGCTTCCAGCTACTCACTGAGGTTCCGTTGGGCCGGAGGATGAGCCAGGCTCCAGGGTTTGAACGGGACACGCGATCTGAGCCGGGGGATGGGACAAACGGTGTCACCATTGATGCTGCAGCAACAGGTGAGCCTGAGAGATCGTGAATCATTATCATCCAACCCTTTCTTTCCTTCCCTTGGCGCTCTCTGTCACCTGTGGAGGACCTTCTCCACCCACTTGCATTGCTTGTAAAATCTGATGGAAGAGACCTGAGTTTTCAATTAGGGAAACAAAACCAATGTCATAAATTGAAAATCTCTGGATGGACTTTTTTCCTATGTAGACTCGGGGAACACGGTGTAAGCTTAAAGGAAGAGAGACATTGAAAGAAAATAAAGTGAAAGGGAGTGGATAAGTATAATTATTGGATAACAAACACAACGAAATTGTCCAACAGTGACAGGTAATTTTTAATGAACTTGTAATCAACAAGATACTGTGAGTGTCTAGTGGCTTTCACATGAGATGGAATCCTAGGTAGAATATGTTTTCACTTTTCGTAGTTTGGATGGTGTTAACTCATCTGCTTTACCGAACATGGGCATGAAGTAACAGTTACTGGAATTCCCATTTAGTGATTTATTGGCCCTTAAACGGAATTATTTAGTTGCAGTGGTCTAGGATGTGGGCTTTTCATTTTAAGGTTAAAAGAAAAAGGTGGAGGACCAAAAGTTGAAGTGGTAGTATATGCGAAAAGGAAAAAAGTGCAGGATAAAACTGAGCAAAGGATTCTTGAATTGCACGAAAACCAGTTAAGCCGGTAATTGAGAAAAGAAAAGGCACAAAGAGTTTGATTAAAATCATGAGATATTGATGTTTCAAGAGGGGGAGGCAGTTAGTCTTCACTAAGACGTCTCACTTAAGATTGTCTTTTTTTCGTAATCCTCAAGTTAATTACCATAAAACTGGCAAATTAAACCAAAAGGGTTAAAGTTAAAAACCAATACATATTTCAATCTTTTACAAAATAGGAAATTATAAAAGTGACACACTATTGTTCATGTGAAGGAAAACAGTGTCTGAACGTGAAAACTGTAACGTCAATGACCGACCGTTTCGAAAATTGGAATTACGATCCAGCCAATGGAAAACGACAGATGAGAAGGAAAACATGGCAGCAGCACTGTCACTTTTCACGTTTTTTTTCAGGCGAAAAAGAAAGAAACAACAGTAGGTAATGATATCCACCAACAAGGAAAGGAACATGAACATGAAATCAGTTGAACAAGGCTTGGCCCAACCAAACACCCCACATGCCTAAACCTTACCTAAACCCAAAATTACACATTGCACTCCAACAATTTAGTTCCATAATTTCATCTGCATAATTGACTAATATCACTCAATCGAATATGCATTAAAAAATTTAACAGGTAGCTGCACGTTAGCAGATTGAGTGAAGGAAAGGTAAAATGCGCAGAGGAGAGTGAGTGAGTGAGTGAGTGACTCACCGGGATCTGTAGTTGCGATCGGCGCTGAACTTGCAACTGAAAACGGGTTGTCGTATGTTTCCCTGAATCTGGAAAACGACTGGACTGCATTCCGGTTCGCCGCCGAATTGAAAGACGAACCGGGGGTCCGGTTCGGACCGGACGACGAGGTGAAGCTGAGCCGAGGGTTTGTTTCTACTGTGGGGCCCAGCGAGGTTGAACCAGCCGTTGTGGAAGGTGTTGGAGTGAGAGAGGGCAGTGGAGAGGTTAACGGTGAAATGAACCCGGCCCAGCAGCTTGGCGCCGCGCACCCAGCAGGAGCGGCCCATTGGGCCGTTGTAGACGGAGAGGACGAGGCTGAGGGGCTTTCCGGAGAGGCGGCGGAGGGCTGCGGGGTCGAGGTGGAAGGCTGGGGCGGAGGTGGTGGTGTCGGGGGTGGAGGGCGAGGAGGAGAGAGGGAGGAGGGCCGTATGGGTGGGGAACGTGTTGATGCGGATTTTGCAGAAGCATGGGGTGGTGGAGGGGTGCACGCCGGAGAGTGGAGGTGGTTTGGTCGGAGAGGGAAGTTTGAGAGCGAGAGATTCGACGATGAGACGAACGAAGGGACAAGGATCCATTGAAAGAAGGAGAAGAAGAAGAAGAAAAAAGTTTGAGAGGAAGAGAGAATAGTTGTGGTGGTTGTTTCAGACACACAACTGCCGAAACATCTACCTTTGTGGAATACAAATATGGGTGTCGGCTTCGAGGTTTAAAACACTTTCTTGGAGATCTTCTATTTTTTCTTTTCTCTCTCTTTTTTGGCTGTTTTCGCGGGAAAATGACTCAATCACAATACGAGGATTGGTGCATGCTTGCTTCTGTTCTGTCATCATAATAATTCTCCTTAATAATATACACTATAATTTATTAATGCCTGCCATCATAAGAATCTACATAGATACTGTTACCATGGACTAAAAGTTATGCAGAGGAAGAAATACGAGAAGTCAATTATTCTAGTTAAATCATCATTGAAATAAACACTCTTTAGAGAGAATGAAATATTAAAAAATATATTTATTTATTTATTATATGAAATCCAATTCTTGAATGAAAAATGATACAACACATGCAGATGTCTAGAAAATAAAAAATATTACTGCTCAGGTAGATACAGAGTCAGTGTATCTACTGTAGTCACAAGTTTTCTTAGGTAACTGATTGGGTTGTTTCTCATTCTCGTCACTTCATGATTGTTGAACAGTTTTTTAGTTCTGTGAACTAATTAGGTAATGAAAATAAATATTTATGTTATATTAATACACAAGTTATTTTATTTAGTCATGAGCATTTAATGTTCTTTGTTAATATATTGACTAAAAAATCTATTATAAAATTACACTCTTCACCTATAATAATTTGGTTTGTTTGAATCAACTATAGCCTATCCTAATTCTCAACCATATATTCAAGAATTATTCTTTTTGTTTTTTTTCGTAAGTTTTTTTTTATGTAGAAATTGTTTATTTCGTTATTTTATCTCTGTTACAATATATTTAAAAAATATAACAAAATTTCACTTGCATATCAAACCAGTAAATTAATAATGAGAAGTTAAAAAAACAAAACTAATCAAATATTAAAAAAAAATGTTAATTCCTCACCGGTTAAATAATTCATAATATATTTTTTTTTATCAAAAAATATCATGGATGCCTTTTTCACTGTAACTACCAATGCATTTCTGATATAATTTTCAATTCAAACTTTCTATATGATTTTTTTTTAACAATACTAATTGATTTTCTTAATTTTAATGAATTAGTTAATTAACTCTTATAAAAGGGTTTTGAAAAAGTGTAATATAGTTACATGTTGTTTACCTAAACTTTTTTCTCGCGCTCAACGACGAATCCAGGCATTTCTTTAATGTGGGAATAAACAAATTATTCATGACATTTGAATAGAGGAAACATTTGTATTAATTTTACAAATGCATAATATTATGAAAAATATGAAAAAAAACAAAGTATCAATTGTTTTACAAATTATAATTGCTCAATACACATTTTTGTATTTCAAAAATGTCATATATTTTTTTATTGTCAATTTTATACAGATTCTAAAAACTAAAATTAATACAAATGCATTTTTTTCTTTCATCTCTTACAAAAGAAAATTACATTCTCATGGGGCCATGTTATTTTTTATGGGTGCGAAAATAAAAATGAAATTGTTGCGGACACAATTGACCCGTAGATATATCCATGTCACGCTCATCAGTAATGTCTGAATTAAGAGTCAAATAATAAAGTGAGAAACCATAAAATTATAAATGGTTTGAATGGAAAAAAAAAGCTTCACTTATTTAAATGAATGAATAAGGCATAGAAAATAAATAAATAATTTAAAATAATGTTATACTAATTAAAAAATAATTTTCTACTATATTATCAAAAAAAATATTATTTGAAAATAAAAAAACAACTTCACGTGTCTAAAGGAACGAAATAAGGAGTAGAAAAAAAAGGATTATATATAAAAAAAGATATTTTTGTCCTGATTAAAAGTCATTTTCACTACATTGTTTTCAAAAAATAATCATTACTTTTAAAAATATTTATTGATTATTTAAAGTTAACTCGTGCACTTTCCGTCCAAAAATTTTGAATTTAAGCAGCGGTCATAAATTAAACGTTTATTATATCACTACAACTATTCATTACATATATGTTTTGCCTCCATTAAGCTTTTATTCATGCCTTTCCCAAGAAAATGACAATGAATTATGTATAAGATTTTGTGTAAATTATTATACTCTCAATCATTATATTTTTGGTCCTTCTGACATGAGAAACACTAAAATGCATAAGTAACATTAGCATATGTATCAAACACGGAAGTTATAATGTTATCAGGTAACAAATATTGTTAAATATTCAATTGAAATTAGACAAAAGAAAAAGACGCTAAAAACAAATGTAATGTTTGAATTAAGTTTAATTAAGACGATTACAACTAACTAAAGTTGTACAATTATGATCCTTAGAACGAAGAGAAACTTAATGTTTTTTTTTTTTTTTAATTCGTGATCATTTGACCATCTTTTGGTAAATGAAGAGAATATTAAACAACAATATGAAAGGAACATTTTCCTTTTTCAATACAGTTGAGGACATTCTCTGTTTCATATCTGGCTATATATGAGATCAGATGAACCCAGCACAGGCTGGATCAATCATTTACGATGCTTTTTTTTTTTTGTTATTTATTAATCAGAGTCAAGTCCACCCGTGATTATTATTCGTTATATAGATTGAACATTAAGAATAAACAACTAAGTTTTGCACAAGTTTTGTATTAAATGTTTTTTAAAACGTGTTTTATTTTGTAAAAATAAACTAAAAGCGTGGCATGAAGTGGAGGGAAGTGATGAATGTATGTGTAAAGTTGTGGCTGAAAATTGTGTCTGAAATTTTGATGAAAGAAAGAGAAAGTGAAGTAGCCAGAGAAGCAGGGCTTGTTGGTTGGGGTGACACCCTAAACCAAGCTGTTTTCTGACCCCACCACGCCCACCTTCTTCTCTTTACTTTATCTCTCACATCTCACATTCATCACTTTCTTCTTACCACCAAACTAATAATCCACACCAATATTCAGATCCTCTATATCTTCTACTTCTATCCATTATAATTTCGTTTACTACCTACTTTGCTCTTTCCATGCTTCAATCAAAACAATTATGTTTTTCATTTCACCTCATCTCTCATTTCTATATTCAAACCATAAGTGAACTTAAATCAAAAAAACAAACAATATCATCTAGTTTAATAATCTAAAAAAAAAATCATATATAGTTCAATAACCCAATTTTTTCATATCCTAACATGGTATGTAACTTAAAGTTTAATAGTTGACTTAACAAAAATTTTCAATTATACAAAATATTATTAGATATGTCTTAACTGGCTCCCAAGTAACTTGATTCAAAAATTAAATACATCACTGCAAATTTATATTAGCAAGCATTTGTTTTTCTATATTAGATCTAACATGTAACAATTGTTGTAACTTAATTCAATTATCACACGATAAACTAGGTGGATTAAGTCATTGTTGAAGATTCTTATTTAGACAATTGTTAGTAGATTGTAGTTCATATCATTTGTCTTTTGTCTTGTGGTATAATTATTTGAATTAAGAACACAAGTTTTATTTTTATTAAGATAATTGTTAAGAAGAATATTATTACGAATTATATAAATTATTTGATAAGGAATTAGGTAGGTCAAGTCGTAATTAAATTGTCTTTTATATTTTTATGAAATCATTTTTAAAAGGAATTGTCACAAGTTACATTAATTATCTCTTGATAAAAGCTAGTTAAGTCAAATGACATTGAATTATGTTTAATTTCTAACAAAACTATTATTGAAAGAAGAATAGTGTTGATTATTTCAAATATATAATGATGAAAGTCAAATTAATTATATTGTAATCAAATCATAATGTTTAAATTATTATATTTTTAAATAAAAAATTATAACCTAATTATTAACTATAATATTTTATGCTAGCAGTAAATGTTTGATAAATAAAAAACTCTATCAATAAGGCAAAAAAAAAATAAAGGACTTAAATTATGAGATAAAACAAGAAAGAAAAACTTATCTAAAACAATACTATGATAGAGTTTAGGTTGGTATAAACTTTGTTGCCTTCTAAATGACAGTTTCTAAAAGAAGATACTATTTTATGACCATTTTTCCACGCTTTGATGCAAACAAGGATTTAGATAATTTAATATTATAACTTGTATTATGTATAGAGTTATTTTTTAAAGTTTAAAATATGTATTCCAAAAGTAAAGAATAATAATAAAAATTATAAAATATAATAAGAAAAAAATATTTGATACTTTACTATAATCACTAGAAGTGTTTCTCTTAAAAATAATCATTTAAACCAATCATAAAAATCATATGTAGTTTAGTTTGTTTTTATTTTACTTTAATATAAAACCCAATACAAATCAAATTAAACCAATGTTTGGTGGTTTAATTCAAATGAAGTTGAGTTTTACAATTTTGTTAATAAAAAATTATTAAATATTTTTAATGAAAAATTTTCAAATAAATAAATATGTTGTAATTTTTTATTGTTATTATATTTGAATTTGAAATTTATTTTATATTCATAAATAGATTACATAATTTTATAATTAAAAATTATAATATAAGTTTATTATGATATTTTGATAAATGTAAATATTGTAATACAATTTTAAAACACCTTATAAAAGGCATATATGTTAATTACACATTAATTCTAAATGTAACATTATATTTAAACAGAATAAGTAATTGAATTTGATTTTTTATTTTTAATTCGAAATTCTAACCTAGCAATTTGATTGAAAAATATAAATTTTAATTTATTTTATTAAAAAAATTGGTTTAATTGTAAACCCCTAGTAATCATATATCTAAGTTTCTTGAAGTGACCTCAAGTTGAAGCGAGGCATGTTAAGTACAATGAATTAAGCACAGTATGCATTGATGCAGCAATCAATCATGTTTTAAGAGTATATGAAATTGAGTTAAATATAAAAAATAAAAAAATCTTGAAGTAAAACAAGTTAGTATTAGCTGCCATTGGTTAAGGTTAAACATGGATTGAAGTGACGCATGTTAACAATAATTAATGTATCTCTATAGTATGCATTGATTGCAAGTTATAACAATCAATCATGTCTTTTCAGTGGACAAGTACTTGAATTCAATTTATCCAAACAAAAAGAAGAACAACATCATAGGATAAATTTACAACCAGTTAGAAAATAGAAAATAAAAAATTAGTTTTTAATGATTTTAACTTGTAAAAGTATTTAATTTTTTTAACAAACATATAAAAGGCAAATAATATTTTGATCAAAAGATAGGTAAAATATTGAAATGATTATGGTGTGAAGGTAAGTGGCAGGCCCAGGTGGAATTGTTGAGAAGAAAAGCACATGAATTGCATAGGAGTGTGTTGTTCAAGTTGATCCCTTTGTTTTGATTGGTGACTTTTGCACTTTTTTGGGGTGGTCCTTTTCATTGATCCCAATTGAAGGCACCCTGAGAGAGAGTGAGTGAGTGAGTGAGGGAGCATGAGTAAAATAAATGATAGGAGCATGGGGCAAGCGTGTTGGGGCTATGTGCTATTCTCTTTTCTTTTCTCACTGCTTTATTAATACTTGTGGTGTTTCTACGCTACCAAAAATATGATCCCTTCTTCTTCTTCATGCACACACACTTGCCCAACTCAATTTCTTCACCAATTCCTCATCCAATGGTTTTACAGTTTTATGTTCTTGGCATGCTATTATTTAATTGTTTCAATCAAGCACTAAATCCACTGCATGGACAAACACCAACCATATACTGTTGGTATTGGGTTGGATATATTATGGAGAATAAAAAGGAAATGCCTTTATGTGCTCAAAATTTTGCAACTTACATCATTGTGGATAAGATAGTTACGACTTTGTTGCTTTATTGTAGGGGAGAATGGATGTATGCTATAATTTATAATTTTCAATTAATTTTTTTGGAGTTGCTTCGTCATATTACTTTCTGCGCAATCTCTTCATTATTTTTATTTTAAAATTTATTTATTAAATATTTTTTTCCTTCTCATTGACTCACCTATATAGATAAGTGCATGTGGTAAATTAAAATTTTAAAATTAATTATATTAAATTATAAATATTTTAATAATATCCAATATTACTTTTATTATTGTTTAAAAAAATATAAAAAAGATATTTATATAAATATGAGAAGAAGAAAAATTATTTAATGTATAAAATAATAAAGATATTATTGATATTTTAAAAATTTATTAGTGCAATAGACATTTTGTATCGTACAGAAATCAACTGTCTAATTATTTTTTATAAGTAATAGAAAGAGATGAACTAAAATTGAGATGAAATGAGGTGCTTTAAACCATATATTATATGTGATTGATGTATATGTTCTTCCAAATTTTATTAGTTGAAACTATACTTTAATGCTATAATATTACATACTACTCAAATTAAAATAATTAGTCTAATCAATTTTAGTAATGTGTCGAATTTTTGGAAGATTTAAATATTGCTGATGTGATTTCAGAAACTAATTAAGAGATTTTTTCCGGAAGGTAAATGTAATAGATGTAAGAGTACATTTTTATTTTAAATTGATTTTTTTTATTCATCGATCTACTTTTTCAGTTCTTGCTGTACTTCATGACTTATAATGACTTATAAGTAGTTAATTAAAGGTACAACTAAATATAAATCTTATTTTATATATAACTTTATTTTTATAAAATTAAATTAAAATTATATTTACTTTTTAAGATAACATAAAATATATTATAAACTATCATTTAGTATCGAGTTATTATCAAACCATTTATAATAGTATAAACTTTAATCCTAGAAAATAAACATAATAAAGCATTGAGTACATTTTTTTAAGCATAAGTGAAGCAATTATAATGATTTTTTTTCAAGACTTTTCATTGCCCATGAGAACAATTTAAATCCCTTAATTAGCTCTTTAACTTTTATGAGCATGTTTTCTCAAGGTCCTATGATTTTTAAGGGGTCTGATTATGAGAATTGAAAACATAATCTTAACATCAGAAAGTGTGTTAAAATTTTGGGATGCAGGAAGCAATTTGTGGGGTGGAGGAAGCAAAGGCCTCAAAAAGAGGAAGCCGTAAAATAGCCCATAAAAAATTGGGCCATTTCAGGCTTCGACGGTCACGTGCGAAGAGGGTGCACGGAAGCTTCTGGGTCTGAGGGAAACGGTATCACAAGGAAGATCTGAAAATCTGAATTCCAAATTGGAGTCAGAGTTCTCTTCTCATTATCTTCCTCAGTAAGCAATGTCTTCTCCCGCTGAGTAATTCTCTTCATCCTTCGTTCTTGTTTTATCATTCTCCAGATGAAGATAATGTTGCTGAATCTTTTTAATTCTTGTTAATTTGACCTATCAAACTTTTCCTGTCGAATTATAACCAATTTTAATCCATTTCGTTATTTTAAGTCGATGAAGAAGTTTTTGGTTATGTTTTCTCTTTCGCCTAACCTAGTTTGAGCGCTTTCCAGCTTCATTAGTATCAGAAATAATCAGTTAAGCATGCTATTACAAGTTTTGCTTTCATTGATATTCGTGGATTAGGTGTAAAAATTTTCTTGGCAATTTTCATAATTGCTTCAATCACTTTGTTTAATACTTCAAAAGTTTCATGCTTTCAGGTTTTATCACTCTCTCCCGCCAATAACCAAGGCATATGGCACTGTTTGCGTGTTGGCTACGGCCACTTACCATCTTGGATTATATCATCCAGTTCATATTGCACTATTGTACGAACGAGTGTTCTACGGTTTTCAGGTGAGAATTCCATAGTATCATAGGTATCAGTATCAGAGAAAGAGGAATGTGCTGTTAATGTTTTTGCCAAGTGTTGCAGTCATTCTCTAAAGCTTCCCTTTCGATATCCCATTCCGTGTGTCTTTGATGCGAAGATTTTTTTTTTTCTGTTGCCAAATTAAAAGAAATATCATAGGGCATACTTGGTTTTACTCCTAACTTTTGTTACATAACATGATTTGCAACCAAACACTACCCTCCAATTGCCAACCAGATTATTCTATATTTTCGTGATTGTTTGTATATCATATCATGTGCTGAATATACTTGTGCTTTTGAGGTCAACATTCCCTTTATTGTTATTTTAATTGTCCCATGTGTATCGAATGATTGTTTGGGCTCTGTAGAGTGCTCTCCTCTTCCTTGTAGACTGCTGTATAAAATTTCCATGTAATCTAGCATCTCCCAATTCCTTTTGGCTACATTTTCTGATACTTGTGGATAAAGAGATGAGGCACTGTGGACACTGGGCACTACATTACACTGCATCATTAAGTAGCAATGGTTTAATCTTTTGGCGACTGATAGGCCTCTGTTTGTTTGGGGGGACTTTTTGACTATTAAGTAGTCAATTAGAGTTTTACTGATGAAGTTTGTGATTTCTCTTTAGCTTAACTTGCTGTTGACAACCTTTTGTAATAATCTTATGTGGACACTGGGCACAACATTACACTGCATCATTAAGTAGCAATGGTTTAATCTCTTGGCCACTGACAGGCCTCTGTTTGTTTGGGAAGACTTTTTGACTATTAAGCAGTCAATTAGAGTTTTACTGATGAAGTTTGTGATTTCCCTTTAGCTTAACTTGCTGTTGACAACCTTTTGTAATGATCTTAGTTTGTTCTTTTCCAGTTGAACTATTTAACAATCTTTTGTACTTCGCATCATCTGTAGGTCTGGAGGTTATTCACAAACTTATTTTTCCTTGGACCATTTTCTATCAATTTTGGGATTCGTCTCTTAATGATGTAAGTAATTGAAGAATAATTTGTTATAACAATTTCTACGTTCCTGTATATTGAACAAGCAGTTTATATAAAGTTATGAGGTATATTTTACTTCATCTGAATTAATTCCTATTCTTATAATGTACAGATTAAGGTACGGTGTCCAACTTGAGAAGGGACCATTTGACAGACGGACTGCTGATTTCTTGTGGATGATGATATTTGGTTCGTTAGCACTATTAGTATGTGTGATCCTCCACATATCTTTTTCGTCTTGTGATTGTTAATTTGGCATTTATCCTTCAAAATGATGGAAAATATATTTTGTAGAATCTATTCTGGTGGTTCTGGCTTATGAACTGGACAAGAAGATAACAATTTTTTTTTTTTTTTTGGATAACAATGATGGAAAATTGATAAATCTAATTTAATTTGTTTATCTGTGTTCTATTTGGCCATTGCGCCTGTGATAGTTATGCTCCGTTAGTCTTTAAGAATTTTTGCATTAGCATGTGTCACATCTCAAAACATTTGTAATAAAATTATGTTTGATTTGTTTTTAGTGATTATTTATGCAAAGTTGGATGGATAAAAATTCAGATCAGTGGTTAATTTAACAAATGAGTGATGACTCTGATTGACTATGAGAAATGGTCAATGGTAAGTGAAGATTAGTTGCCAATTTCATATGAGGTTACTTATGGTTGGAGAGAATCTGTTGGAGACGGAGGAATATAAATTCCGGTTAGGTAGGATAGGAAGTGTCAATGAAGGCTTGAATGTTCTGTACAGAACAATGGTTCAGTGGAGAAAGGCATTTGGGAATTTCAGAAAATACTTGAGAAGTTAATTTTGGAGATACAAAATTCTGATTGAAAGATCACATGTTTGATTGCTGTTGAAATTGCACCAACTCCATTTCCCCACTTCTAGTTGCTTTCTTTGTAGTTTCATTTTTAACTTGGTATTCTAAGTCCTAACATCAGTTCTTTCTTTGTAATGTTATTTCCTTAATTATAGGTTTTATCTGCTATCCCTTTTCTGTGGTCCCCATTTTTGGCAGTACCACTTGTTTTTATGCTCCTTTATGTTTGGAGTAGAGAATTTCCGAATGCTCAAATCAACATATATGGGCTTGTTGCTCTTAAGGTATGTTTCAAGCTTCTGTAAGTTAGCCTTGTTTTTATGCCTCTGCTGCATAAGTTCTACGAGGTACATCTTTTAATTGTCTTTTGTTTTTCCAGGCCTTCTATCTTCCATGGGCAATGCTTGCTTTGGATGTTATTTTTGGCTCGCCTCTTATACCTGACCTCTTAGGTATCATCGCAGGACATCTGTACTACTTTTTGACAGTTTTGCATCCACTAGCAGGTGGAAAGAACGTTTTGAAGACTCCAATGTGGGTGTATCCTTCTAGTTTTCTGTTGCTTAAGGTGTTATTAAGCATATGCTATTGTCATTTTTAAGTTTTATTATTATTATTTTTTTTTATTTTGTAGTGTCTTGAAGCTTTATTCATTGTTTTTTGAAGCTGATCCCAGCATAAGAAGCACATCCTCCCCCTCACCTTAAAAAACGACCTTTCCTTTCTAAGCTTTTTCAGCCAAACGCATATATAGTTGTTCCTCGTATTGTTTTTGCAGCATTGTAGGGGCAGGACCTACAGCCATGTTCTTATTCTTTAGTCAATGACCTCTAACTCCTTATAATTGGGGCTAGCTCTTTTGTGTTCTTAACTGTAATTTTTCAGACGTAAATTGGTTGGAAGGTGGAGAATTGGAATGCAACCAATTAGCCGTGCGCAGCCTGCTAATAATAACCCTCAGCAACAGAGTGGCTCCGGAGTTGCTTTCAGGGGAAGATCCTATCGACTTAGTGGATAGATGCAACAGAGTGAGTTTACGTTCTCAGTTGTTTCATCTTCTCTTATTGCTTATTGACACCACTGACAAATGGAGCTAAACATCAGTTGGGAATTAGAATGGGAGCAGTGTATGAACCTTGACAGTTCGTTGAAAAGCAAACTTTCTTTTGAGGCATCCTCATAATTTTCAATGTACTCTCGACGGAGCTTTTACTTGTAAGAAAGATTTAGTGAAGGTTTATGAATTTAATCATCGAATTTTCATCCTGAATTCTTTACTTTGTCCTCACTTTCAAGGCATGTACACTTTTGTATTCAGTGTGAAGGTTAGTCCCGTAATCTTCACCTCCAATCCAACTCCTTCCCAATCCATACAGTGTGCAAGAAAATGAATCAAAGTAGATAGCACGTAGCCACATACTCCAAATTTTGATGGGGGTTTGCATTTGTTTAAATTTGATAGGATTTTCATGTTTTTTATTTAAAAAAAAGTTGCAGCTAAAGCCGAATTTTGTCAGGTTAAAGTTGATTTCGGTTACTTGTCTGTCATCCAGTAACTATGGATTACTCTCGAATCATGAATGTTTTCGGGGAGGCACTTAGGAGCCAACCCTAGGTTGAGATATATCATAGACCGAACTAACTCATGGTCTTATATTTTTCTTTATAAGAATACTGATTTTTTAATAACAAATTATATAATATTTATTTTTAATTATATAAGTAAAATCAGTTTCCTAGCATTATACTGCTCTAACAACTAATAATAACACTCATTTTACATTCATGCATTAGATATAACTATTTAATAAATAATGTATTTATAAGTCAACTTGATGAAGTGCATAAAAAAATGAGCTCAATTTAAAACAAAGGGGTAAATTCATTAACATTTCATAATATCATAATTAGTGTAAAATCACATCACGAAAACGTAAACATAAAAGCACATTGTGTGGTATATCATCAAAAGATCACCTCACTAAAATAGTGAAGCTTGCCATCTTCATTCTCGTCTTCCTACCAATGAAAATCTATATATCTATTCATACTGCTTATATTTCATTTGCTCATATTTTTATAAAATAAAATTATACTCATTGAAGAACATCTCTAATAAAGAATCTTAGCTTGTGTTTTAAATTTAAAATCTAGGCGTTTAAAAAAACTACATTAAAATATACAAATGTGACATATTAAATATCTTAAATTTACTATCGGAATGTTATTTAAGATCCTAGGTATTAAGAATAAAAAATATTTAATTATATAATTATATTAAATGTTTGAGTTATGAAAAAAATAAAGGATAATAAAAAACTAAAATAAAATTTACAAAAAATAAATAAATTTATATAGTATAATAAGAGTTACTAAAAATAAAATAAAACCTAATAAGAAAGTTAAATGTATGAACCTTGCATTTTATATGTTTAAGTTGCTTGTTTTTTCATATGAAAAACAAAAAAATAATAAAATAAAATAAAAATGATTTTTATTTAAAAACAAAAGGTGTGTATAAACAGAATGTTCTTCCATTGAAAATATAAAAATGAAATTAATGGATTAAAAATAGCAAAGAGGAAAAGAAGAAAGATAAATTCTTTCTTTCTTTTTTATTTGTGTAAAATATAAAATGGTAGTTTTGATGGTGGGTCTTATGAGTTTATTTATTTTTAGCAGTAGTAATAAATAATAGTGCAATATTTTAACTATTGGACTAATTAACAGGTTTACTATCTCATACGCACTCTCGATATATTTACAAGAAAATGATAAACACGCGTTTTAGAGTGTTTGATTTGAAGTACGGTCTTTAACATTCACATTTACAGATTATTTACATTTTATACTTAGTTACTTACAGCTTCCACCTTTCAAAATATCCTTTATTAAATTATCCTTTTTATTAAGTCTAGTTCATCTGTTTGTTAGTTGCAATGGACTATTTATTTGAACTTTTATTAATACAAATAATAAAACTGCATATAATTAACCAATCATAGAATAAAACTTTATCTCTTCACGTAAATGTCAAAACTCAAGTTCAAAAGCACAAAATTTTCATAAATCTTCATATTTTTTTACTGTGACAGACCATAAACTCTGTAGCATTTTATTTTTTTTAATTATTCATGAACAAATTAATAATAATAATAATAATAATATTATTATTATGATGATGATGATGATGATGATCATAGGTGAATCCGTTGACAAATTAGGTATCTCTAATCTATTTGTGGACATAAAGGAATGAGAATTAGGAAAATAGAGAGGTTGGATCCTAGAAGGAAGGAGAAAGTGAAGTCGTGGCAAGAATTGGATGGAGACAAAGAGATGGTAGAAGGAGCATCAACTTTCGTCCATGAATCCATGATCAAACCCTTATTTAAAACTAAATTTGAAGTTGACAAACACAAACACAATCACAATCACATCACAACACATTACAACCATCACAACAAGAGACAAACAACAAAATGTCTTGGCAGACTTACGTCGATGAACATTTGATGTGTGATATTGATGGCACAGGCCACCATCTCACCGCAGCCGCCATCATCGGTCACGATGGTTCTGTTTGGGCTCAAAGCTCTTCTTTTCCCCAGGTACATGTTATTTCTTAGTTCTATTACCATCTACACATCCACACTAACATGTTTAAAAACTCGTTTAGATTACAACAATCACGTTTCGGATGTCAGAACTAACACTATTGGTTTTGAAAAATCACGTTAACGTGTAAAAAAATGTCATTTGAACACACTAGAAGTTATTAGTTCTATCACCATATGGATCTTTTAACTGTTGTGACCACACTGTTTATAGTTAGTTAAAATTTAGTTATACTTATAATTTGACACAGTTTTTAACTGTTTTATGACAACCTTATAATTTGTTACATCCTATGCAGATTAAATCTGAAGAGGTGTCTGATATCATGAAAGATTTCGACGAACCAGGTCATCTTGCTCCCACAGGTTTGCACCTTGCAGGAACCAAATACATGGTAATTCAAGGAGAGTCAGGAGCTGTCATCCGTGGAAAGAAGGTATTTTATTTCATCTTCTTTATTTTTGAAGTTTAAGTTTTATTCTTTATTCTAATACTTATTTCAAATACTTTGGTTTTGCTTATTTTTGAAGTTTAAGGAAACTAACTGACATGTTTGGTTTGGTTTGGTAGGGATCTGGAGGCATCACCATAAAGAAAACTGGTCAAGCTTTAGTGTTTGGTGTTTATGAGGAACCAGTGACTCCAGGACAATGCAACATGGTTGTTGAGAGGCTGGGAGATTACCTCATTGATCAAGGTCTCTAGATGTGATGTGTTGGAACATTTTTATTTCTTGGATACTATACTTTATTATTTTCTTATTTTTGACTTGTATCTACTACATATCAACCCTAAATCCGGAGTTGTTGCCCACAATAACCATATGAGCATTGAACAATTCTTTGTTCTTTGAATTTTTAATTCATTCCTCTTCTCTCATGTCTGTTCTAAATTCTCATTTTGCTTTTTTTTTTCTTTTCTTCTCTTAGGTGATAAAATAACACGTATGCACCATATAGGAAAAGAAATTAGAACCTTTCTTTTTTGCATATATTTCAAATAATAGGTGACTTAAGTATTAGAACATTCATGTGCAAAACATAAAATAGAACTTGCTATAATTAAGTATAAAATTTACGAAACATAATGTGATGTGAGTGTTAAACAATGTTAATATGTTTTAGTTTGTGAGACCATGAGTTTGAGCAAGATTAAGGGAACTTAGCAAATTCCACGTTAGTTCTCACTGGAATGAGAAAAAAAATGAGGGACCAACATTTATTTTTTTACGAGCATTTTAATTTAGTATAGTACTTCTATTGTAGGTAAAGAAAATAGAAAAAGAAAATATAATTAATATAAAAAACGAGAAAAAATTAATTACTTAAATAATGTTTTATGTTATATTCTATTAATATATTAAGTGTAAGATTCAATTGTATTCAAATTAACAGAATAAACTTGTTTTTGAAAAAAAAGTTGAATATAAATTTGAAAAAAGAAATACGGAAAACTAAACTAAACTAACTAAATAAATAAATACATAAAAGATGACTAGCATTATAACCTAAAATTTACAATCAAAACTAAAAAATAAGATTTTTTTTAGGTTCCACTTCTTTTCATAGAAATGAAATGAATATAAAAATAGGTTAAGAAATGAGTGAAAATAATTGTAATTAAATTTACATTAGATCTATGTTAAGTCAATATTTTTCAAGTAGGTCAGACAAAATGTAATAAGTTTTAGTGTCATTAAATACATAAAAAATAATATTATACAAATATTTTAAATTCTTATGATGATTAAATACATCAAATATAACATTGTACAAATAATACTTTTAAGCTTTCAGACAAATATACCACATCGACTAATTGACTAACTTTAGATTATGAGTAGAATAATTATTCTCATAAATCTTTAATTGTCTAAAAACATAAATATTTTTTTTTTTGTATACATTAATACAAATCTTAAACCCTATTAAGATATATCATAGTAAACTTTAAATAATTAATCTAATAAGGAATAATAAACATCGATATTAATCTATCTCAGAAACTTTGTTTAAGTTTTTCCATAAAAACAGTTGATCCTCATAGATAAACTGAGTTAAAGGAACTACTAACTAGGGAGAATTTTTTCATGAATCTCTGGCAATATTCAATTATCCTTACAAAACTTTTGATTTCTAAAACTATTTTAGGATTCCTACTAAAGAGAAACCTCAATTTTAGAAGGATTTATAAAATTTCTCTTAATAAAATAACATGTACTAAAAAATGAGTTCTTAACATCCAAAATTCACACTTGAATAAATTGATATATAACTATTTTTCTCTAAAACACACAACACTATTCTTCAACCTTAACTTTTATACTTCTCAAATAATCGTTCCAAAACTTATAAAATTAAAGAATTCCTAACTTATTTCTAGAAGACTTAATTCATAAACTAAACATAATTATAAATATGAGTAGCTAAAATATATCTTTTTAACTCAAATCACACGTACGATTACTCCTTTACATACAAAAGAAACAAACAACAACAAAAAGATATGAGAAAAAAAATAAAAGCTTTTAAAATTAAAATTTAATTATTTAATATTATCCTAAACTTTTTTTTTTTGATAGAGGTAGAATGTTTTGATAAAAGAAATTAAAGAAATTGGACTAGAGAAGTTATGTTTTATATATTTTAGAAAAAAAAAATATTTTAAAGAAATAAAAAATGAATTTGTTTTACATAAGTTCAACATATATTCATTCTCTACGTAATTTGAATCTTCTTTCCTTAACTAATAAAAGAATGTTGGGCTGTTAAAAATATTTAAATTAAATAAAATTGATATTATTTTAATTTAAATTGATTTGTTTAGAAAAACTATAATGAATTATTATGTATATTGAGTTTTTAAAAAGTGAATTGCTCATATATATATATATATATATATATATATATATATATAGGAATGTTTGAACTATGAAATTGGAAAATATACTTAGAAATAGAATATTTATTGGTAATAATTCAAACAACTTTAAGCAATTTACTTTAGTGTAGAGCTCACTTAAGCTACAATGCAGTTTACTTGAATTCATTTAAACAATTATTTCATCAGATTCAGATTTCTCAAGTCCCTTTTAAATCTTATTTCAGTTTACCAGTTCAGTTCATACATTTTGCGAACCCTATTTATATAGAGATATTTTCTTTATAATAATACAATTTAATATTCAAAATGTAACTATAAAATATTTTGTTTGTTAGATAGTAAGAAAAATAACACTTATTTCATTTAAAAATATAATGATTAACTTAAAGAAATTCCACCATAATTAAGTGGGTGCGACATATTTTTTATTTAGATTTTTCAATTGAAACATTTAGTTAGATTTTCAACTTATTACAATATAAGAAATTTTTACTCATAATAAAATTATCACCTTCTCTATTTTTCGTGCAATAATTTTCTAACTAAAAGTATATATTATATAGAAATTAACATAATCACACACACACACACACACATATATATATATATATATATATATATATATATATATATATATATA
>Ga0209489_101983_pt1 | contig 42086 bp, 17 predicted proteins | sample SiratrowhiteBW_FD_187527 | JGI IMG/M metagenome (GOLD analysis project Ga0209489, IMG submission 187527) | Root nodule microbial communities of legume samples collected from California, USA - Siratro white BW (SPAdes) (version 2) | ecosystem: Host-associated > Plants > Roots > Nodule | place... | reverse complement strand
TATATATATATATATATGTATGTATAGCCAAATTTCTATACTATGCAATGAAAAGTTAGGTTAAAACCAACATGGTCCACCATATAGATAGATAGATAGATGAGTCCATTATTTAAAGTGTGTTGTTAGAAGTATGATTCCTAATGATGTGAGTGGAGAAACTTTTATTTGAAAAATGAGTTTTATTTTGGTGACATCTTAGTGAGGAAATAATTAGTGTTTGGCTGACTATTTAGAATATCATTGGTAAAAGGATATATATGTTGAAGGATATAATGAATATTCTCTTAAAAAAGCATTAATTAAGCCTTCATTTTTTTTTATATTTTGATATAATGAATGACTTGTTTTAATAAGTGTTTTTATTTTGTCCTCTTAACCTAAGTATTTGGTCCATGTGATGGACAAAATGTGCACACATATGAAAACAAGATGGTGCTCTTTTCTTTCACCTTTTTAATTGTGTGAATTTGGTTCCTTTATTCCTAGAATTTAATATCTCAATATTCTTATTATTTAATTTAGTTTGTCTATTAACCTTTCTTCCAATGCTTAACAAGAATTTTTATATATTTTTTTTAATTATGCAATTTTAGTTTAAGTAAAGTGTCAGATTAATATTCTTTAACTAATATTATGATATTGTATATAATTAGTGTAAAATTGCAAAATTAAAAGGTAGGTGGACTGAAATTGCAATTAATCTTATATATATATATATATTCATAGAGAGAGAGATTGTTAGAATAGGTACTTTTGTTGATGCAAAATGGCCCTATTAATTTAAATAATGCCTTGCAAGTTGGCACATAAGTGGTGGTATGTGTCCTTTTGGGCTATAAAAGTTTTGGGGTTTGAGTTGGGTAATGATTTTGATTTCCTCTTTAATTTCAAAACTTGACTTGTAAAAGAGGGAAGTGTGGTGCGTTTATTGGGGATTAATGTCCTTTTCTCCAAATTAATTAGTGGTCTAATTTCTTATTTGTGGTTAATTAATTTGTTTGTGACCATGGATGACATGTCACACCCTTTCATGTGATTACATGTGGGGAATTTGAGACTCTAGTGTAAAGGTCCCACTATTTTTAGACCCTTGCATGTGTTTTGATTCTAGTACAAGTGGGTTACATTACATGGATTTGCCATGTTGGTCCACACCATTATACTATACTATACTTTTGTTCTTTTATATATATATATATATTAAATAAAGGAAAACACCATAGAGGTGGTGCTTTTTGATCAAGATTGGTTCTTGTGACCCAAATAAATTCCAAAGCTTGAATGATGGTGTTCTTTTTGTGATAATATTTAAGGCTTTGGAAGGCATCCAACTTTGATAGATTAGATTTCTTTTGTAGATTTCGTTTCTAAAAGGTTAAGGTTAAATGATCTAGCATGTTTAGGAAAGATTGTTTTTAGATATTCAGTTTTTCTTTTTTTGGATGAAATATCTGTTTAATTTTTACCAGTATATTTAGAACAAATAAATGAAATATGTTAAAGAAAATATGGAATTTTTTAACTTGACAAATTCTTTCTCCTTTAGCTTCTTACATACTATTTTTCTTATGGAAAAACTAATATTTTGTTGAATTTAATTATTTTAAAGCCCCTTTTTAACATACTTACTCAAATAAAAACTGGTTTTAATTATAATTGATTATAAAAAAAAAATTTCAATTATTGAAATAATTTTAATAGTCTCCACAATCTTCCCAAACGAAATCTCCACGAAATTACTTTTTTTTTTTTTAATTTTATAAAAACACACATGCTACACATTACGTACAATCAACCAGTGACTTTTTACTTTTTTATTCACAAAATTTGAACACGTATATAGAAATTTATATTAACTTACATTACCCTATTCAACTAATTGAGTTAAATTCGTTTATACTTTCTCAACCCTCATATTCTTAACCTAAAATTTGAATCTTACGGAAAACTATTTTTTTTTTTTTATAAAATATCACAAAATCAAATTAAAAAAACTGAAACTTACATTTATTTATATATTATAATTTGATTGTATATTTTAGTAAGTATAAGATTATTAACACATTCTCTCGCATTGAAAACTCATCATTTTAAACGTGAGAATAAAAGAAAACTTAATAACAAGTAATATAATAAATCTAATAATCTAATTAAGTTTTGACATCATATTATAAAAATAAATTTTAAATATAATTTGATCACATAAAACAAATTTGAAAAGGTGAGTGTCCCCACATATAATTTAATTTAACCATGTGAGATCTCCAACTTTATATATATATTTAAACATTAAATATAAACATATATTTATTAAAAATCGCTTCATCAAACACTAGTGAGAGGCTAATTAATGTTTTTCTATATCCAACCTGGTTAATTGTATTCTTGTCGTGTTGATTGGTACATAGCAACTACCCCTAATCTTGGGATAGCCTGAGAGGACCAATGATTCTGCCTCAAATCTAACATTAATTGAAGATATTCAAATGAAAATTTGGACACTTTATAAGAAGTTTGCAGAAAGAAACAAGAGGTAGAATGAGATGTATGCATTTTTGGCATAAGTACCAAGAAACAAAAACCTAGTTGGAACTATGGACTCTTATAATGGCAAAAATAGAGACACAAGAACCTTTGCAACGTGTGTTCCTTTGCATGTGGATCCAATCTAACGTGAGACAAAAGCAAAACACAGTGTCATGCACATTAATTGTGTAACTTGGTTTAAGAATGTAACCACTTCTACTTTGGTTAATCTCAGAAGGAAACTATTGTTTGGAAGTAGATGCTTGCTAATGAAGAAAGTAGTTTGTCATTGTCCAAACTATAGGGACAAAAACTAAACATGCATGTCCTGTGGTAAAAGCTATTCAAATTTATTTTATTAAAGTATTTTCAAAATTCCAACTACGTTCTATTAAAATAAGATTAGCAAATAAGTTTAGGTATTATCATTGCAATAAGAGATTACGTTTTGAAATTAAAATCACAATAAGTGATTAATGGTAAGTTGGAATAAGTTTCTCTATAAAAAAAATTTATAAGGGAAAAATAAAAAATGAAATAAACTTTTTTTTTTTGTAAGTAGTTTGTGTGAGCTAATTTGGAGAAAGTCTCACTTATGAATTTTATAAATTCATATTTTTAAATTTATGTATTAGTTAATTTTAATTTATTGAAAGAAGCGTTTCATTTTTTATTTTTATTTTTTCTTCTCTTAAAAATGTTTATGAAGAAACTTGTCTAAATATACCTTAAGTTAATAAACTACGATGGCATTAAATAATTAAATTTAACATGACAATAAATAATTAAATTCAGATACCAAAATAACATTAACTTCAAGGTAAGTTTTTTAATAATAAACTTAAAATGAGACAAATTATATTTTTAAGATTTTTGTAATTTAATATTTAAAAATTAATTACTAATAAATTATATTTTCGAAAACCAAAAAGCATTGATCAGAAGAAACTTAGTTTATATGTCTAATCTAGTATAATCTAGTATTTCCGTATTATTTTCAACAGCAGGTGAATGACGGTTATCTTGGTGTCAAATATGCAAATCAACCAAACCAACACTCTTTCTCCAATTGAACCAATAATGCATTTCCGGGTGTGAAGAAGAAGAAGATTATACATAACATAATTAAATAACGTAATTAAATAATAGAGATAAATATAACATAATATGATGGAGTAAAATTTAAATTCTATTTTTTAATATTATATCATAATTTAATCTATTTTAATATTACTTCTTGTCATACTATTGTTTGACTACTCACATTGACATCGAATATGGTTCGAGTATATCTCATTTGTTATTTGGTAATGACAATTTCTTATTCTTTTAGGAAAATGTTAAGTTAATGAAAGTAATGGCAAGATAAATATTTTGACCCAAATATGAGATATTTCATAGGTTCATTTTGTTTTGCACCCGATACTTTTCTTCTATACTCCATAAATATTAAAATTATAGCTTTGTTTTAGTTTAAACTTTTTGAATTTTGTAATAGTTCTCTAGGTTGTTGGAAGTTGTTATTTTCTGTCTAATGTTTGATGTATGATCGGGCTGTTTAAGTCACTCATTATTTGCTGCCCGGATTTATTATGGAATGGAATAAGAAGAGACAAAACAATGGAATGGAATAAGAAGAGACAAAACCTTCTTGTTTCTTGTTATATATAAAAATGTGAGTATAAAGGTTTAGGGTTTACAAATTTAATATTTTAAGGTTTTAGGCTAAAGGTGATGTTATTTTTTTAGGTGGGTTTGACTATTATCTTGTTCTTGTTTCATATTTTTAAGACATTTTCTCTTAAGTTTTCCCGCATTTTATCTTTAAAATTATATACTATCTTCTCAAATTTCGTACTCATCAACTAGTTTATAGTTTTTCGATTAGCATAAGGAATTTGTTGCGATAAAGATTGATGGAGAAATTGTGGCAGATGGAGATCCAGATATCACAAAAAAAACCACCTCACAGTTCACAAGAAACTTCTTGAATATTATTTTACTATATGAGCTGCCTTCTTCGAAGGAGAAATTGGCATAACATGTTGTTTGGACAATCCTTTTGACATGTTACAGAAATTGGAAAACAGTGGTAGAGTAAAGGAGCAATCATCCTTAGATTTTGGGCAATGTTTTTCCTAAACTTAATTTACATAGCAATTCTTACACGGTCATTGGCTTTTCGTGTGCCTGCATACTCAATATTGATGCTACTTTTGCTCTATTACGTTTTGGCATTTACAGAAGCAATGTCTGGCTCTAGTGTTATATGGAGTTCTGCTCAAATCTTTAGTCTTCTGTTTGGTTTTGGAGGGGCACTTGGCTTGATGCTGCTTACTGGGTCCATCATCATGGGGTAAAGTCAGGTGCCCAGTAAACATCATCAAGCCAAGTGCCCATCCAAAACCAAACAAAAGACTAAAGATTTAAGCAAAACTCCACATAACCCTAGAGCCAGACATTGTTTCTACTAATGCCAAAACATAATAGAGCAAAAATAGCATCAGGATTGAGTATGCATGCACACGAAAAGCTAATGATTGTGTAAGAATTGCTATGTAAATGAAGTTGAGGAAAAACATTGCATTCAATGTCAGTGGGAGAAACATAGAAAGTGCTTTTCCAAAATCTAGGGGTGATTGCTCCTTCACCTTACCACTGCTTTCCAATTTTTGTAACATGTCAAAAGGATTGCCCAAAGAATATGCTATGTCAATTTCTCCTCCGAAGAAGGCAACCCATATAGTAAAATAATATTCAGGAAGTTTCTTGTGAACTGTGAGGTGGCTTTTTTGTGATATATGGATCCCCATCTACCACATTTTCTCCATCAATCTTTATCGCAACAGATTCCTTATGCAGATAGAAAAATTATAAACTAGTTGGTGAGTAATAAATTTGAGAAGATAGTATATAATTTTAAAGATAAAATGCTGAAAAATTTAAGAAAAAATATATCAGAAATATGAAACAAGAACCAGATAAGAGTCGAACTCACCTAAGAAAATAACATTATCTTTAACCTAAAATCTTAAAATATTAAATTTGTAATTTTTTTATATGTTGCTTAACTTTATCATAATACTTAGACTCACATTTTTATATATAACAAGAAACAAAGAAGTTTGACTCTTCAGACATTTAAATATAGTGAAAGAATATGTTTTACCCTTCAAAATTGTATACAAATCTAAGTGACTTTTGTCATATTGTGTATTTTGTTGCACTTAAAAAAAAAATCAATTTCTTTGCACTATAGGAAGATTAACCACCTACAAACTTAAATTGAAAATTTCAAATTGTTGTTGTTAACTTGTCAATTAGGATTAGCTTCTATTTATTTTTAATCCAAAACTAATGTGTAAAGAGATATTAAGAATCAATAAAAAATTTATAAGATATTAAAAAAAATTCAAAACAAACAAGAAGCACAAGAAAATAAAGATAAATTATCTTCAATTATATTTCGCTAAGCACCATCATGTAGGACTAATTTCAATTATATAACTTTCAAATAATCTGCAATAGACAAAGGTTGTGTATAGTTGACAATAATTTACTAATGATAATGAAAAGTACTAAAAATCATATTGTTATATATGAGTAAATAAAATGGCTTGTTACTAGTTAGTTTGTAAGTACCTTAGAAGTCTCCATATTTATATTAGTCGGGCCATAAGCAATATAATCTCTAAATTCCTGTACATAAAACAATAAACAATAAAGATATGGTACTTAAGAAGTAAAGGTAAATTCAATTTCAATAATAAATAGTTATTAATTGATTCAATAAGTACCTTAATTGCCTCCTTTAGGGACTTTCCGAAAACATGATCAAGAGGTTTTTATATTCTTTTTCTTTCTTGTATATAAGTTATCTAGTTATGCGAGAAACAATATAAAAATATATAAGAATTCATAAAAAAAATTAACAATATTTATGTACATATGATATTTTTATTGTAAATAAGAATAATAAAGATATGGTAATTCAAAAGTAAAATGAATTTAATTTCAACAATGAATAGTTACTAATTAATTCTATAAGTACCTTCTCAAATGCCTTCTTTATGTCAACACAAATTTTCTAAAAAAAATAAGAATAATTAATTATTTATATAATTTTATTTTCATAATAATATTATAACAAATATTAAAGTGTGTGAATTATCAATATTTACTAACGGCATCAAATATAACTTTTCAAATATTTTTTAATAACCAACAATAAATTAAATAATATAAAAAAAGAATATTTTAAGAGTGTTCTAACTCTTATACAAGTCATCAATATCCTGAGAGTAAACATCATAAATGAAAAAGCTTGGAGGCTTCTGACAAAGAAAGAAGATAAGATAAAAAAAAATAACAAACTTGCAAAAGAAAATAGAAAATATATTAAGATTAACAAAAAGAGAGAACATGCCAACTTTTGAAGGACTTTCAAAGGATAAATTCAATGGTTGTTTGTATTTGAAGGAACTCTTCAAGACAAAAACAAAAGACAAGAGTCACATGCTCTAGTGATTTTCAAAGTATTATAACAAAATTATTTGTATTTAAAATTCAAGCGTAAGTTTACAAGGACACTTTGCATTTTTTTAGTTTCTATCAAGATGAATAAAAATAGGTATCAAGCAATATAAACGCAAGAAAATAAATGCTAAGTGTGAACAAAAAATAATTCCATCTATTATGAATACAAGTCTACAAGTCTGATGATGATGTTTAAGCCAATGATTACCCTTAATATCACTAATTATATAATTAACACAAAGTTAACTTCCTAGCATTAGATTAACACATGGATTACCTTAAAAGGCGAAAAAGAACTTGAAAGAAACACATGCAATGTTCTTGAAAAGGGGAGACATAAAATATTTATAACGTTCACGTACAATTGAAAGTGGTATATATAAGTAGTTACAACTAACACATGACTTTAATAGTGACATATTGAAATTAAATTCAGTAATCGAATTAAAATAAAAAATGAATACGTAATTGCGGAAAAATAACACAAAACACGAACTTAGAGATAAATGGAAGTGGGAGAACCTCGAGGGACCGGATTGAATAAAAGTTTTAGCCACTCATGGTGGAATCAACACAAACAATAACTAAAGATAGAAGTGCAGAAGCAAATGATTATGGAAAATAAAATAAAATTGCAAAAGCCGATAACGATCCAAGAACAAGAAACAAGCACGAGAATTTGTTATTCAAAAATCCATCTAAAAAAACCTTGTTAGTGGCTGGCTCCGTTTTTTCTCTAATATTTAATAAAAATGCACAATTTTGATTCTAACTAATTTGGAGGTGAAATGACTAAGTTATCCTCAATTGAATATTTTCGCTCAGAGTGTTGTCTATATTCTATATATCAAATTCAAGGCTAATTTTTTCTACTTTAGAGTCCGAATTTGGTCTTGGACCCTCTCACAAACGTTTGTAGATATTTGAGTTATCTACAAAATGAAATAAAAATAAAGTTAATCCAAGGTCTATAGCAAAAGTTATGGACCAAATAGGAAACATGCTCAAATCTGGAAAATTTTCAAAAATTTCACAAATTGAATCAAACTTTCAATTAAAGACCAATAAATCCAAATACAGTAAAATAGTTCAAAATTTATCATTATTCTTGTCACTATGCAATGGAAGAGCGGTTAAAATAAATACATATCAATAGTAAAAAAAAATTTGTCTCTACTTCATGAGCCGTTGTAGGCTTCCTGAATTCTTGGTGTTTACAGTCTAGGAAAGACATGCAATGCATGTGAGATAGGATATCAATGTACTGGCAGGAGATCCTTGAAGCTTTAGGTTTTGTTATGCTCACATTTTTTGTCTTTTTGTGCGACTGTATTTTATGACTGATGTCATTTGAATGTAGTTATTTATTCGATGACAGAGATCTATCATATCTATTTCTTCTATTTTTATTTGGTGCTAATTCTTGCTTGATGCGATGAATTAAATCGGTTAACAAGTTGGGGTTATTATTTTATTCATGACAAATGCATAAGGTGGTAAGAGTTTAGGATGGTTTACAACTTGGGAGAACCTAATTTATGAGTTTCCTCTCTACTTATTTGTTCTAGCCGTGTTCTGTGTTACATCTTCATTCTTAACTTGATATTTTCTTATGTGGGTTTTTTCTTTTGGTTGTTTTCCTTCCTTTCTCGACTGTATAGTTGACAAAGATACAACTAAATAACCGATTTATAACATAATCGTAACATATTAACAGAATATAACAGATCGGGCCTAAATATTCTAGGTTCACTACAACTCTATAAATACAGGCTTAATCACTTTAAATAAGATACTCTTAAACTTTGACTTAAATACTAACTCAGTACTGTAGCACGGTGGAATTTGGAAGGTGGAATTTGGAACGTTTGGAAGTACTGTAAGATGGTGGAATCTGGAGCACAACATAAATAACGATCAAGAAGCAGCAAGAAAGGAGCAACATAAATAACGATCAAGAAGCAGCAAGAAAGGAGCAACATAAATAACGATCAACATAAATAACGATCAAGAAGCGTGAAATATGGTGCGTTTGGAACAGCAAGAAAGGAACAACATAAATAACCATCAAGAAGCAGCAAGAAAGCAACAAGAAAGGAAGCAACATAAATAACGATCAAGAAGCGACTCTAGAAGACACTCTTTCCATGTCAAGAAGTATTGTTTCCATATCAAGAACTGTTCCAATCTTGAAGGCATTGGTTTCTGGAGTGGAGTAGCATGAGAAAACTTTGTACTCTGAGAATTACTCGTGGTACTCTACAAGTATTTCAGATTTTAATTGGATATCGTCTTTGTTAACAATCCTTTTGGTGAATAGGATTTGTTTAGCACTAGCATATGCATGAAGCTGAAAATCAAACAAGAACGGCTCAAGATAACCTAATTTCTTCTACGTATTGAGCTGTAGTTGATCACCGAACATTAAGATTTGAATTGTGATACGTTTATCTGCAGTAGGGTTGGTTCATTTTTGTGTGATGATCTGTACCTCATCGAGCCCTGTCATGTTTTTGAATTCTTGAATTTATTAATTTATCTTATCCTTTCTTAAATTCTTGGGTCTTTATTACCAATATCTTTCTGAATTTAAATATAGTTCTCAATTTTTTTGTCTGGGTGTTGATTTCTTTTTGTGTTGACTTGTTTGTGTCCATTCCTTTTTAGCATGTTGAGATTGTAAGACTGGTTGAGGATTAAAATCTGGAAGTGTACGCAAAAGACATGCAACAGAAGCTAAGGAAGAATATCTAAAAAGTGGAAAGAGATCCTTCATGCTTAGGTTTTGTTATCAATACATTTTGTTTTCTTTATTCGTGACTTGCTATTTGATGACGGATGTCTACTTGAAATTTGGATGCAGTTATTTTGATGACAGAGATCTATGTAATCTTGGGTTAATCCATGTGTTAATCCAATGCTAGGAAGTTAACTTTGTGTTAATCATATAATTAGTGATATTAAGAGTAGTCATTGGCTTAAAGATCATCATTAGACTTATGTTCATAATAGATGAAATTATTTTGTGTTTACACTTAGCATTTATTTTCTTTAGCATTTATTTTCTTGCGTTTATATTGCTTGATGCCTATTTTCATTCATCTTAATAAAAACTAAAAAAATGCAAAGTTTCCTTATAAACTTACACTAAATGGTAAATACAAATAATTTTGTTATAATACTTTGAAAATTACTAGAACATGTGACTCTTGTCTTTTGTTCTTATCTTGAAGAGTTTCTTCAAGTACAAATAAACATTAAATTTATTCTTTAGAACTCCTTCAAAAGTTGGCATGTTCTTTCTTTTTGCTAATTTTGATCTATTTTCTATTTTCTTTTACAAGTTTGTTATTTTTTTTTATCTTACCTTCTTTCTTTGTCGTAAGACACAAGCTTTTTTTCATTTATGATGTTTACTCTCAGAATATTAATGGCTTGTAAAACATTCCTAAAATATTCTTTTTTATATTATTTAATTTATTGTTGGTTATATTTGATGCCATTGGTAAATATTGATAATTCACATACTTTAATATTTGTTATCATATTATTATGCAAATGAAATTATATAAATAATTAATTATTCTTATTTTTTTAGAAAAATCGTGTTGACATAAAGAAGGCATTTGAGAAGGTACTTATAGAATTAATTAGTAACTATTCATTGTTGAAATTAAAATCATTTTACTTTTGAATTACCATATCTTTATTATTCTTATTTACAATAAAAATATCATATGTACATAAATATTGTTAATTTTTTTTATGAATTCTTATATATTTTTATATTGTTTCTCGCATAACTAGATAACTTATATACAAGAAAGAAAAAGAATATAAAAACCTCTTGATCATGTTTTCGGAAAGTCCCTAAAGGAGGCAATTAAGGTACTTATTGAATCAATTAATAACTATTTATTATTGAAATTGAATTTACCTTTACTTCTTAAGTACCATATCTTTATTGTTTATTGTTTTATGTACAGGAATTTAGAGATTATATTGCTTATGGCCCGACTAATATAAATATGGAGACTTCTAAGGTACTTACAAACTAACTAGTAACAAGCCATTTTATTTACTCATATATAACAATATGATTTTTAGTACTTTTCACTATCATTAGTAAATTATTGTCAACTATACACAACCTTTGTCTATTGCAGATTATTTGAAAGTTATATAATTGAAATTAGTCCTACATGATGGTGCTTAGCCAAATATAATTGAAGATAATTTATCTTTATTTTCTTCTGCTCCATGTTAGTTTTGAACCAATTTTCTTTTATTATTTATAAATTTTTTATTGATTCTTAATATCTCTTTACACATTAGTTTTGGATTAAAAATAAATTGAGGCTAATCCTAATTGACAAGTTAACAACAACCATTTGAAATTTTCAATTTAAGTTTGTAGGTTGTTAATCTTCCTATAGTGCAAAGAAATTGAATTTTTTTTTAAGTGGAACAAAATACACGAAAGTCACTGAGATTTATATAAAATTTTGAAGGCTAAAACATAGTCTTCCATCATATTTAAATGTTTGAAGAGACAAAACTTCCTTATTTCTTGTTATATATAAAAATGAGAGTTTAAGTATTACGAAAAAGTTGAGCAACATATAAAAAAATTATAAATTTAATATTTTAAGATTTTAGGTTAAAGGTGATGTTATTTTCTTAAGTGAGTTCAACTCTTATCTTATTCTTGTTTCATATTTCCGATATATTTTCTCTTAAATTTGTCAGCATTTTATCTTTAAAATTATATACTATCTTTTCAAATTTATTACTCACCAACTAGTGTATAGTTTTTCTATCTGCATAAGGAATCTGTTGCGATAAAGATTGATAGAGAAAATGTGGCAGATGGAGATCCAGATACCACAAAAAAACCATCTCATAGTTCACAAGAAACTTCCTTATTATTATTTTACTATATGGGTTGCCTTCTTCGAAGGAGAAATTGGCATAGCATGTTCTTTGGGCAATCCTTTTGACATGTTACAAAAATGGAAAGCAGTGGTAAGGTGAAGGAGCAATCACCCCTAGATTTTCGAAAAGCACTTTTTGTGTTTCTCCCACCGACATTGAGTGCAATGTTTTTCCTCAACTTCATTTACATAGCAATTCTTACACGACCAATGGATTTTCGTTTGCATGCATACTCAATCCTGGTGCTATTTTTGCTCTATTACGTTTTGGCATTAGTAGAAGCAATGTCTGACTCCAGGGTTCTGTGGAGTTCTGTTCAAATCTTTAGTCTTCTGTTTGGTTTTGGAGGGGCCCTTGGCTTGATGATGCTTACTGGGCACCTGACTTTACCCATGATGATGGACCCAGTAAGCAGCATCAAGCCAAGTGCCCCTCCAAAACCAAATAGAAGACTAAAGATTTGAGTAGAACTCCACATAACACTAGAGCCAGACATTGCTTCTGCTAATGCCAAAACGTAATAGAGCAAAAGTAGCATGAGGATTGAGTATGCAGGCACACGAAAAGCCAATGATCGTGTAAGAATTGCTATGTAAATTAAGTTCAGGAAAAACATTGCCCAAAATCTAGCGGTGATTGCTCATTTACTCTACCACTACTTTCCAATTTCTGTAACATGTCAAAAGGATTGCCCAAACAACATGATATGCCAATTTCTCCTCCGAAGAAGGCAGCCTATATAGTAAAATAATATTCAGGAAGTTTCTTGCAAACTGTGAGGTGGTTTTTTTGTGATATCTGGATCTCCATCTACCACATTTTCTCATCAATCTTTATCGCAACAGATTCCTTATGCAAATAGAAAAACTATAAACTAGTTTATGAGTACGAAATTTGAGAAAATAGTATATAATTTTAAAGGTAGAATGCTAAAAATTTAAGAGAAAATATCTTAGAAATATGTAACAAGAACAAGATAAGAGTCAAACCCACCTAAAAAAATAACATGACCTTTAACCTAAAACCTTAAAATATTAAATTTGTAAACCTTAAACCTTTATACTCACATTTTTATATATAACAAGAAACAAGAAGGTTTTGTCTCTTCTTATTCCATTCCATGATTTTGTTTCTTTTTATTCCATTCCATAATAAATTTGGGCAGCAGATAATGGGTGACTTAAACAGCCCGATTATAGATCAAACATTAGACAAAAAATAACAACTTCCAACAACCTAGAGAACTATTACAAAATTCAAAAACTTTAAACTAAAACAAAGCTATAGTTTTAATATTTATGGAGTATAGAAGAAAAGTATGGGTTACAAAACAAAATGAACCTATGAAATATCTCATATTTGGGCCAAAATATTTCTCTTGCCATTACTTTCATTAACTTAACATTTTCCTAAAAGAATAAGAAATTGTCATTACCAAATAACAAATGAGATATACTCGAACCATGTTCGATGTCAATGTGAGTAGTCAAACAACGGTATGACAGGAAGTAATATTAAAATAGATTAAATTATGATATAATATTGAAAAATAGAATTTAAATCTTACTCAATCTTTCAATTTATAAGGTGATTTATATCTATTTATATACTATACTTTACTCCATCATGTTATGTTATATTTGTCTCCATTATTTAATTACGTTACTTTGGTGATGGATGTATAATCTTTTTCTCGATTTTTTCAATCCTCATTTTGGTTCAATTTACATAGCAATTCTTATACGGCTATTGGTTTTTCGTGTGCATGCATACTCAATACTGATGCTATTTTTGCTCTATTACATTTTGGCATAAGCAAAAGCAATGTCTGGTTCCAGGGTTCTGTGGAGTTCTGCTCAAATTTTTAGTTTTCTTTTTGGTTTTGGAAGGGAACTTGGCTTGACATTGCTTATTGGGTCCATCATCATGGGGTAAAGTCAGGTGCCCAGTAAGCAGCATCAAGCCAAGTGCCCCTCCAAAACCAAATAGAAGACTAAGGATTTGAGCAGAACCCCACATAACACTAGAGCCAGACATTGCTTCTGCTAATGCCAAAAATGAATAGAGCAAAAGTAGCATCAGGATTGAGTATGCAGGCACACGAAAAGCCAATGATTGTGTCAGAATTACTATGTAAATTAAGTTGAGGAAAAACATTACACTCTATGTCATGGATGGGAGAAACACAGAAAGTGCCTCTCTAAAATCTAGGGTGATTGCTCCTTCACCCTACCACTATCTAATTTCTGTAACATGTCAAAAGGATTGCCCAAACAACATGTTATGCCAATTTCTCCTTCAAAGAAGGCAGCCCATATAGGAAAATAATATCCAGGATGTAGAAAATAGGTTTAGGCTGAATTCAAAAAGAGGATGAATTGAATTTATAAAACTTTCAAAAACTTTTCACAAATCCAGAAAAGTATATTAGATTGAATGCAAAATCTTTATCAATTTACTGATTAGTGAAATTAGGAATACACAATAAACAAATCAGAATAAAAAAGAACAATTCAATCAATCAAACAGATATATCAGAACAATATTAAGAACAAGAGCAGAAGCAATTTACTGAGTAAGAATGTAAATCAGCAATCTGATGCGAACAGATTAAGAAATCGCAACAGATTTCAGAAAACAATATTTTCAGAGGTTCTTTTAATACACCAATATTATTAAAAACTAGTTAATGTGTTAATTCAATTAATAACATAATTATTCAATTAATATGATTTAATAACAAGTTTAGACACACAGATTATGAACTGAATTATCAAACAGTAAGAGCGAAGAACAATTAATTGATTGTGAGTTGGCAGAAACTAAATGTGTTCAAGAAAAGAAAAAGAAAGATCAAGAACACAAGTTTTTATCCTGGTTCACCCTTCTTCAAGGGCTACGTCCAGTCCTTTGCAAACTAGCAAAGATTTCCACTAAAAAGATCTCCAAGATAGTCTTTACAAGATACAACACTGCTCCCCGCAGTACACACTGCTCCCTGCAGTAACCACACACTACTGAACCCTGCAGTAGGTGGTAAACCAATGCAGAACCCTTCTGCAATCAACCAGTTACAATTACAACACGCTGTAACTTGTAACTCTCAAATCCAGTACAAGAATTCAGTCAAGAATACAATGAATACAGAGGTAATTCTACTCGACAGATAGCAAACTAAATTTAGATCAGAGTAGAAAAACTTATCTGGTATTTGATCACAGTATTGTAGATCAACTCAAAAGTAAAGCTCCAAGACCACTCTTCTTGATGAAAATTGTTTGCCAAAAGATCACAGTTCAGCTCGCAGTTTTTTCTTAAGTATTTCTCACAATGATCACAAAATGATTTTTGTGTTATTATTATTTGAAAAACACGTGCATGGTCAATTATATAGACAAATTGATTTGTTGACCGTTAAAACTTTAATCGATTGAATTATTCTGTTACTTAACAGAAAATTCATTCATTTTAGATTTATGAAAACAATTTACTGATCTCCTTTCTGACATACTTTTTCAAACACAGATTTGGCTTTATTTAACTTTTTAAAAATATGATTATGAAAAGATTTTGGAACTTACTTAGAATTATAAATCATGCAACATATGATCTAAAACCAAGACCACAACTCAAAGACACACATACTCCCTAAGTCTAAGACCAATACTCCATCAAGCTTCATGAGTGTTTATGCATTTCATGTTGTAAGCTCGGATCCATTGTAGACTTCCTCTTGTGTTGATTTCATCAAATCCAATATAACAGCTACTGGTGCTAACACAAAAGGTTTCTTGTGAACTGTGAGGTGGTTTTATGTGATATCTGGATCTCCATCTACTGCCACATTTTCTCCATCTATGTTTATCGCAACAGATTCCTTATGTGAATAGAAAAATGATAAACTAGTTGATGAGTACGCAATTTGAGAAGATAGTATATAATTTTAAAGATAAAATGTTGTAAAATTTAAGAGAAAATATCTCAAAAATATGAAACAAGAATGAAATAAGAGTCGAACCTACCTAAAAAAATAACATCACCTTTAACCTAAAACCTTAAAATATTAAATTTGTAAACCTTAAACCGTTATAAACTCACATTTTTATATATAACAAGAAAAAAAGGAGGTTTTGTCTCTTTTCCATTCCATAATAAATCCGGGCAGTAGATAATGAGTGACCTAAACAGTCGGATTATACATCAAACATTAGACAGAAAATAACAATTTCCAACAATCTAGAGAACTATTACAAAATTCAAAAACTTTAAACTAAAACAAAGCTATAGTTTTAATATTTATGGAGTATAAAAGAAAAGTATGGGGTGCAAAACAAAATGAACCTATGAAATATCTCATATTTAGGCCAAAATATTTTTCTTGCCATTACTTTCATTAACTTAACATTTTCCTAAAAGAATAAAAACATGTCATTACCAAATAACAAATGAAATATACTGGAACCATATTCGATGTCAATGTGAGTAGTCAAACAACAGTATGACAGGAAATAATATTAAAATAGATTAAATTATGATATAATATGAAAAAATAGAATTTAAATTTTACTCGATCTTTCAATTTATAAGGTGATTTATATCTATTTATATACTATACTTTACTCTTTCATGTTATATTTGTCTCCATTATTTAATTACGTTACTTTGGTGATGGATGTATAATCTTCTTCTTCCTCACACCCGGGCATGCATTATTGGTTCAATTGGGGAAAGAGTGTTGGTTTGGTTGATCTGTATATTTTGACACCAAGATAACCATCATTCACCTGCTGTTGAAAATGCTGGTGAAAATAATACGCAAATACTAGATTAGACATATAAACTAAGTTTCTTCTAATCAATGCTTTTGGTTTTCGAAAATATAATTTATTAGTAATTAATTTTTAAATATTAAATTAAAAGAATCTTAAAAATATAATTTGTCTATCATTTTACGTTTACTATTATTTATTTTCATGTTAAATTTAATTATTTAATGTCATCGTAGTTTATTAACTTAAGGTATATTTAGACAAGTTTCTTCATGAACATTTTTAAGAGAAGAACAAATAAAAATAAAAAATGAAACGCATCTTTCAATAAATTAAAATTAACTTATACATAAATTTAAAAATATGAATTTATAAAATTCATAAGTGAGAGTTTCTTTACAAAAAAAAGGTTTATTTCATTTTTTTTATTTTTCCCTAAAAAATTTTTTTATAGAGAAACTTATTCCAACTTACCATTAATCATTTATTGTGATTTTAATTTCAAAACGTAATCTCTTATTGCAATAATAATATCTAAACTTATTTACTAATCTTATTTTAATAGAACCTAGTTGGAATTTTGAAAATACTTTAAAATAATAATAATAATAATAATAATAATAATAATAAGGGATTAAGTTTAAGAAGTATAAAATGGCATACCAATTATACTTTTAGAATTTTTTTTAATTTAATACTTTGAAGTACTTAAAGATAGTTAATGCAAAGGAACACACGTTGCAAAAGGTTCTTGTGTCTCTATTTTTGCCAATTGAACCAAGATTATACATCCATCACCAAAGTAACGTAATTAAATAATGGAGACAAATATAATGGAGTAAAGTATAGTATATAAATAGATATAAATCACCTTATAAATTGAAAGATTCAGTAAAATTTAAATTCTATTTTTTAATATTATATCATAATTTAATCTATTTTAATATTACTTTCTGTCATATTGCTGTTGGACTACTCACATTGACATCGAACATGGTTCGAGTATATCTCATTTGTTATTTGGTAATGACAATTTCTTATTCTTTTAGGAAAATGTTAAGTAAATGAAAGTAATGGCAAGAGAAATATTTTGGCCCAAATATGAGATATTTCATAGGTTCATTTTGTTTTGCATCCCATACTTTTCTTCTATACTCCATGAATATTAAAACTATAGCTTTGTTTTAGTTTAAAATCTTTGAATTTTGTAATAGTTCTCTAGGTTGTTGGAAGTTGTTATTTTCTGTCTAATGTTTGATGTATAATCCGGCTGTTTAAGTCGCTCATTATTATCTGCTGCCCTGATTTATTATCGAATGGAATAAGAAGAGACAAAACCATGGAATGGAATAAGAAGAGACAAAACCTTCTTGTTTCTTGTTATATATAAAAATGTGAGTATAAAGGTTTAGGGTTTACAAATTTAATATTTTAAGGTTTTATGTTAAAGGTGATGTTATTTTTTTAGGTGGGTTTGACACTTATCTTGTTCTTGTTTCATATTTCTAAGATATTTTCTCTTAAATTTTCCAGCATTCTATCTTTAAAATTAGATACTATCTTTTCAAATTTCGTACTCAACAACTAGTTTATAGTTTTTCTATTCGCATAAGGAATCTGTTGCGATAAAGATTGATGGAGAAAATGTGGCACATGGAGATCTAGATATCACAAAAAAACCACCTCATAGTTTGCAAGAAACTTCCTGAATATTATTTTACTATATGGGCTACCTTCTTCGGAGGAGAAATTGGCATAGCATGTTGTTTGGGCAATCCTTTTGACATGTTACAGAAATTGGAAAGCGCTGGTAGAGTAAAGGAACAATCACCCCTAGATTTTGGGCAATGCTTTTCCTAAACTTAATTTAGATAGCAATTCTTATAGGATCATTGGCTTTTCGTGTGCCTGCATACTCAATCCTCATGCTACTTTTGCTCTATTACGTTTTGGCATTAGCAAAAACAATGTCTGGCTTTAGTGTTATGTGCAGTTCTGCTCAAATCTTTAGTCTTCTGTTTGGTTTTGGAGGGGCCCTTGGCTTGATGCTGCTTATTGGGTCCATCATCATGGGGTAAAGTCAGGTGCCCAGTAAGCATCATCAAGCCAAGGCCCCCTCCAAAACCAAACAGAAGACTAAAGATTTGAGCATAACTCCACATAACCCTGGAGCCAGACATTGATTCTACTAATGCCAAAACGTAATAGAGCAAAAATAGCTTCAGGATTGAGTATGCATGCACACGAAAAGCTAATGATCGTATACGAATTGCTATGTAAATGAAGTTGAGGATAAACATTGCACTCAATGTCGGTGGGAGAAACACAAAAAGTGCTTTTCCAAAATCTAGGGGTGATTGCTCCTTTACCTTACTACTGCTTTCCAATTTTTGTAACATGTCAAAAGGATTGCCCAAAGAACATATGCTATGCCAATGTCTCCTCCAAAGAAGGTGACCCATATAGTAAAATAATATTTAGGAAGTTTCTTGTGAACTGTGAGGTGGTTCTTTTGTGATATCTGGATCTCCATCTACTACATTTTCTCCATCAATCTTTATCGCAACAGATTCCTTTGGCAGATAGAAAAACTATAAACTAGTTGGTGAGTAAGAAAATAACATCACCTTTAACCTAAAACCTTAAAATATTAAATTTGTAATTTTTTTTATATGTTGCTCAACTTTATCGTAAAACTTAGACCTACATTTTTATATATAACAAAAAACAAGGAGGTTTTGTCTCTTCTCAAATTTCTTACTCACCAACTAGTTTATAGTTTTTCTCTCCGCATAAGGAATATGTTGCGATAAAGATTGATGGAGAAAATGTGATAGTAGATGGAGATTCAGATATCACAAAAACTCACCTCGCAGTTTACAAGAAACTTCCTGAATATTATTTTAATATATGGGCTGCCTTCTTTGGAGGAGAAATTGGCATAGCATGTTGTTTGGGCAATCCTTTTGACATGTTACAAAAATTGGAAAGCAGTGGTAAGGTGAAGGAGCAATCACTCCTAAATTTTGGAGGAGCACTTTCTGTGTTTCTCCCATCCATGACATTGGTGCAATGTTTTTCCTCAACTTCATTTATGTTCTTGCAAGAGACCGGTTAGCTCCAATAACAACAACAATGTCGTTTTCTCAGTGCTTCTTGTTGCTCCAGATCCACGGTCCCGAAAGGGGATCCTGTAGGCACTCCGACGCTCAAGTCAATTTGGGATTAGAGTGTGTAGGGAATTAGGTCAGAGTTTAGAAGTACCTTATTTGTGATGATTGAGCTCATACTTATAAGCGTTGTAATGGGCCTGGAGTATTTGGGCCCGATCTATTATATTTCATTAATCTGTTATTATTCGTTAAGCTGTTACGATGTATGCAAGATTGGTTGTGTCTTAGTCAACCTTATAGTACATAGGCCACCCAAGTCCTCGAGGGCGAGTAGTGGCTGAAGAGGATTTAGTATCGAGTAGGTAATGAAAAGATTTGCAGTGCTGGTCTTTCAAAAACAAGTGTTAAAGGTAGATGTACCTGTGTCTTTTCGCGAAACTGAGAAGATGAGAAGCTGAGATGAGCTGAGAAGTTGAGAAGCTGTGAAGCTGAAATGTGGATTTTTAGGCTGAAAGCTAAGCAAAATTATACACCCTACGTTCGATGTCGTGACGTATCGGCTTTCTAGGCTGAGTTCACGTGAGGTGTTGGTGGCTTTGTAGGTTGAAAGCTGATAGATTATAGACCTCACGGTCGGTTCACGTGAGGTGTTGGTGGCTTTCTAGGCTGAAAGTTGATAGATTATACACCTCACAGTCGGTTCACGTGAGGTGATGGTGGCTTTCTAGGTTGGAAGCTGATATATGCTTTCGAGGCTAAAAGTTGCTTCATGAGGTGAACCTTGCAGTGTGAAGCTTTAAATTGTGATTTGCTAGTAAGACTGAAATGGTTGTCGGCTCTTGTACCAATCACTTTAGATTGGGGTTCGAAGTGAAGACCGAAGTGGTTATTGATCCTTATACCAATCACTTTAGATTGGATTTCATAGTGAAGATCAAAGTAGTTATCAGCCCTTTAGAAGCTTGGCCTGAAGTGAACTCGGCCATGTTTGAACTAAGCACTTCAGATGCTGATGTTTTGAAAAATTTTGGAAAAACTTACAAAGCAATAATCAGACAAATATCATTGTGCAATGATTCTAAGGCAGAGAAAAAGAAAAATGTTGATCAAGAGCTCGAGGTTTCCTAAGTGGTGCTGTTGAAAGAGAGAGTAATGATGATTCAAATATCCAAAAAGTAAAATACACTAACCCAGTTTTTGGCAAGAATGGTTCACATCCCCGTAGAGTGGTGAACGAGAATTCCTTTTTGTAGTTCGTGTTGGATAAAGTTTGCATCGCCGAAGTAGGGAAGGAATATCCCGCATGCGAGGTAGAAGGACTGGTCGACACTTTGAAGCTTTAAACATTGATTCAATTCAGAAACACTGAGAAGATATCTTGAGTAACTGTTGTTGGTGACCAGCTTCAACCACTTACTGAGCTAGCGGTAAAAATCTTAGTGGTATAAAATCTTAGTAGTTTTGGTGAGGACACAAAAATGAAGGGCATGATACAAAATTGTATTTTGTATAAATCTTTGCATAATACTAAACCTCAACACTTCAAATGTTTCACTTATAATATAAATACTAATCTTGTTAAAGATAATACTCTCATGAAAATTTCTTTATGTACACCTCTGCAGGTAAATTGAAGAGGAGTGAATACAAATAATAAGAATTTGATAAAGCAACAAAAACAGAGACTATACTGTAATTATTTTTACAATTTAGTAATACCTTGGACGCTTTAATTAAGTTTGTATTTGTAAGCTTTTCTGAATCAAATAAATTACACTGCCAAATTGCTTAAAATATTAACAAAAGAAAAGTATGCGAAAGTTGAAAGATATAGATAGAAATTTCGGGAGAAACGTGCTGCTAATTGTAATAGGATTTTAAATTAATTAATATTTTATGACTATGGATTTACTTATGGGGATCAAAGATCAAATAATAGATATATGAATAAAGTAGAAGAATGAGTAAACATATAGCATTTTCAGTTTGGTTTGTGATTCTTGATATCAAATTATAGAGAAAGATGATTTAAGAAAACGTTAGTTTTCTAATGCAAGTAAAAGCTACTGAATTAACTTCTTAATTAATTGAGATCGAAAGAGGAAGTACAATACTATATAGTATCAGAAAATAAAAAAGAATAACACCCAATATGAGCAAGTTTTGCAGATCTTTTGACACTTGCATTAGTAAATTTGTTATGATTAGTTCACCCTGAGAAAGTCATTATATCTGCATGGAAATAACCAGAACTGAATTTTTCGTAAAAAAATCTTCTATTATTCCGTTAAATTTCTCACTCACCAGTTTTAATTGTGACTAAGAGCCAAAGATGCAATGTTTTAATTCATTCCCCCTATCATTTGATAAGCTTAATTGGAGGAAAATGGGGGTAATGGAGGAAGATCCAAATATGATAAAAAAAAATCAGACACATTTCCATGTTCTTTTCAAGCAACTAGGTCAAGTATATGGACTTTGACAAGTTATCTCAATTCACAAGTACTAGCAAACGGCATGGATATGAATCACTACTAAGTTTTGAATGTATGCTTGACTGTTTTCTGTGTCTAAACAAAAACTATATATCTGCTGTATGCATTACTGTTAAAAATATAATTAATAAAACATTCAGTAGATAAAATGAATGAATATATATATATATATATATAGAGGCTTTCTTCAGATGTGATTAATTGCTGAAACTGATATGTCACACACTCAAACATTTGTTACAATATTGTTATGCAAATGAAATTATCTAAATAACAAGATACACTACTCTTGTGCAGAAATATGAAAGGATGTTAAGCCAACACCAAAGCGAAGAACGCAATAAGCATAACAATTATCTGCATATGAGTGAACCTTGCTTCAACAAGAAGCATAACAGAAGCAGCACATGCAAACAAAGCAAAACTCAACATTCCTATGATGTCAAACCAAAGTGGATGAGGTGGTTGTGCTTGGAGAACTGGTTTGCTGCATTTCAGATATAATGAACACAAAGAAACCCCAAAGGTGGCCAACCTTGATGCCCTTCTTCCCATAATTTCTGCTGTTCTTCTTTTCTCAACACTACTATTAGGGAAATGCTTCATTGCTATTCTGCTATGTTCTTCAGCAACACCATTCACACTTCCACATACCTCTAATTCTGATCCATCTTGCTGTGCAATTCAATTACTGTCATTAGCATAATAACATCACTTTTCTTCATTAACTGTAGGATTTGGAGAGGAAATAATTAAAGGAAACAACTTACACTCAAACTGTTCATTTGTCTTTTTGATTCAGCTTTCTCATCCCTTTTGTGGATCTTCTTCATTCCTTTAACGATTCTTGCAACAAGCTTCCCATATTCCAACTGCAAAAACATTAATTGAAACATTTCAAAAGCTGACTTTGGCACATGGAAGCAAGATTCCTCAAAATCGATATAAATTATAAACAGATGGATAGGTGGTTTATGAAGAATGATTAAGAAAACATGAAGAATTGAACATGATCATGATGCAGTTCAGCCAAAAATTAAGCATAAACTACTTACTAAGGAGAAAGACTTATCCATGATTTGGTAGCACTCCCCAGCGTATGAAAAATCCTTCTCACCAACACTGCATATTTGGTTGAACTTGATGATATGTGAAAGTCTGAAACCAAACCCTAGTTTTCTAACAATTGTTTTATTCCCACGGTTGTCGTGGTGTTGATGGTGAAATTCCTTGTTGCCGAAGCGGAAAATTCAAAGTGAATACGGGTTTTCCAATGCCAAACATTTTTATATGAAATTATAGACGAGGATAACAATATATTTTACTACACTTGCTACTAGAAAATACATACCCGTCGCGTTCAGGTCTCAACCCCTAATTTAAAAAATTTAGCAATGCATGATGCTTTTCTTGGTATTCAAAAGTTAGTGTCTCTCTTCTCCAAATCCTGAGCTCAAACAAAAAAGTAACTTTAGGGTTTGAAAAGGTTGAGTTACCTGAGTGAAACGCAAGAAATGGAAGAAAGCAGTGCATCATCCAAGCCCATTCTTGAAGTTCTGCAAGAAAATGAGTTCCAAAATCGGCCACGGAATCCAGCAATCATTGCAAGGACTAAATGGCCTAATTTTGCTCCCCCCATCACCTTTCGGAAGAATGATCCATCTCACTTCCGTGTAACTATCTCTCGTTATACTGTTTGCTCTCTCTCGAACATCAATATTCCCCGTTTGTGTTTTCACTGATTGTTAAATTATCATCAATTCTTGGAAGTTGATATTATTGCATGTTGTTCAGTTTTCTCCTCCGTTGTTTCTTATATTCTAGAAGGTTGTTTCTGGAAACATCATTGAATCAAACATCTGAAAATCCCTAAACCTCTCAATAATCTTTATTTCTTTTATGTACAGAAACCGAGTCTTGGTGCTGCTAAGCTTAAGTTAAAAGGGTTAGAGGTACTTGCATAATTTGTAGCAATTCATTGTTGAAATTGAATTGCACCCTTCACAAATACCAAACCTTTATTGTTTTATGTACAGCAAGAGGAACATCCTATCGGTGATGATATACGTCACAAGAATATTACATGGGAGGTATTATAAATTAACTAATTAGTAACATGCCATTTTGTTTCTTTATATACGACATGATAAGAAATACAAGGTTAAGCAGTGAAAAAATTACTCAAATTTATATGAAAAAAATAAAACCTTTATTACTTGAAAGAACTAATTTTTAAGGTGAAAACCTCCAATGAGACAATTTTAAAAATAAATATATGAAAGAGAAGAGCATAACAATTTTTAACGTAAAAACTCCCAAGGGACAAAAACCACGGGATCTAGTCTGAAAAAATCTCCACTGTAAACTATCAAAGAGTATGTATGACAAAACACTCCTACAAAATAGTCTCAATGTTCTACTCGCATACAAATAATGAAAAAGCTTAATAGGTAAATAGAGTGCATATTCAAATAGTGAGAGAAATAAAATTATTAAAATACAAGATTAATGTCAATGGTGAGAGGAGCAAGAAGATGAAATTTCACCAAAAACAAAGTATAATGAGTACTCAAACAACCACCCAAAGTAAACAGGAACTCCAAATGGCAAAGATGGCACAATTTATTCTTCTCACACTCTTTCTGTGTTGAGAATAAAACCTACTGAGTAACGTACGTCAGGTTTATTCACTTAAAAGGATTTCAATGGACTGCTACAATATTTTTTATTTTAAAATAAATTGTTGTTGGGCCTAACTTGAGGAGGACCAATATAACAAACTCCCTCTCCGACTTTGAAGATGGCAAATGCCAACCTAGAAATAAACCAACAAGTTTCAAACTTTTCCTTTGGTAGAGTCTTCGTCATCATATCAAAACCATTGTCATCTCTATGAATCTTTTCAAGCTCCAATAGTCTAGAGTCCAAAGCACCACGAATCTAATGATATTGCACATCAATATGCCTAGATCTACCATGAAAAGTATGATTCTTGTCAAGATGAATAACACTTTGACTGTCACAAAATAAAACATACTTCTGCCGTTGAAAACCAAGTTCTTACACAAATTTCTTTTTATGATCACTCTTCATAGCATTCAGGTTCTCTCCCATCAAACAGAATCACATATTCATTAGATGAGTAATGAGTAGAGGGCAAACACTGTCTAGAAGACCTCATAAGAGGAACATGAGGTTCACCAAAATACCAACAACGTCATTATTATCATCAATAGCATCATTTGTAATATGAACCTCGACATCATTATCATGACTTTCAAAATGTGCTACATTAGGCGTATCGGTCTGAGGAGCTGGATCAAAATCAACCACATCGTTAATGCTCCGAGACTCTAATTTTTCTGTCTTCCCAATATCTTCAATGGTTTGATCATCCACAAAAATAACATCATGACTTCTAACAAACTTCTTTTCAACAGGATAATAAAATCTATAGCCAAACTCATCATGACCATAACGAACGAAGATGCACTCTCTTATCTTGGCATATAATTTGGACCTCTTGTCTTTCGACACATACACAAATGCCTTACAACCAAATACACAAACATGGTTATAGGAGACATCTTTCCCATACCACACTCTGTCAGGAACATCATCTTGCAAAACGACAACAGGAGATAAATTTATAACATGTGCAAACAGTATATAAAGCCTCACCCCAAAAAGATCTAGATAATTTTGATTCAGAAAGCAAAATTTATAATGTGTGCAACAATATATAGAGTCTCTCCATTAATGTCATGTTCATCCTTTCTTTCTTTTTTTTTGAACGGCCATGAATATAATAAATAGGAACACTTAAGGGGTGTTCCAACCCTATTACAAACACAAGAAAGAAAACTTAATCATTACCCTTTCCTAAACCACCAAATAAAATGTACTTAATAAACCACTAAGGGATCACTACTCCCACAAACTCAAAAATACACAAAACTCTCCAATACTATAACTTGCAAGTTTTGAACAACAAAGCAATAATACCACAAACACAATGCTTCATAAGATTTCCAACGGCCAAAATCCATGTAATGTCTCGCACTTCGGTTGAAAACCTTATGTTGCTAGTAAGTTTCATATTGATGACTTTCCGAAGGTTCAGGATGATTCCAACAATCCACCACCAAGCCTGCAAGGCCAATAATTACTTGCATAACAAAACAGTGTACAAAATGCTTGGCTCACAAACCCGCTCCTGACCCTTAATGTTTGAAGCCTCAACACAACTAGAACCATTGTCGACTTCCTTGAATCCGTCTTTATAAATTGTGTTTAAGGCAGTGTAACGGGCATACTAACCACTCTGCTAAGGAAAAATTTACCCCTTATTCTTATACTTGAGTTGAGCAAGGGAAAATACCTCTATTGCATCAACTATCCCATTATTGAAGACCACCTTATTCCTCTGAGCCCAAATTTCCCATACTATTGCTACCTACACTCCCAATCATAACACATTTAATTTCTTATTTAGGCATATTAAATAAAAACTCTGAAAATGATCTGGGATAGAATGATGTCTTACTGAGAAATTGCCTATCCATTGATCACATAAATCCCAAATTTTCCCGGCAATGTCACAGTTTATGAAAAGTGATCTGCAGTTTCTTCAGACATATTACACAAAGGGCATAAAGTGTTTGCTAATTGCACTCCCCTAACAACTAGATTACCCCTTGTTGGTAGCTTATTCCATAGAACTCTCCATACTAGGATTTCTGTAGTTGGAGCCACTTTTAGGCTTCGCAATATTCGGAATACTTCCTTGGTTTTACTATTACCTTCTCTTTCCAACAATGCATAACCAGATCTTACAGTATAGCCTAATCTATCATCCAATACCCATACCTTAGCGTCTAAACCGTTTTTGCTCCATTGTGCAGTACTTAGGATCGAATGTAGTTGTTGTTGTAACTCCTTTTCCCATTCAAACAACTCCCTCCTCCATAATAATTTCCATTTAAATGACTCAACATTATCCAAAGTTACCCATTCTCCCACCTCACTTATTACTTTTTCATTACACAAAGTTAGAGAATACAACCTAGGAAACCTATCCTTCAATGGTTGACTCCCAATCCACCTATCCTCCCACAACTTTATTTGTTTACCATCTCATAAGACCTAGTTAATACTATTATCAAACCAATTATCTTGATTCCCAACATCACAAATTCTACATAAATCTTTCCACCAACTTGATTGCTTTCGGCTCTCCCCAACACTATTCATATGCCTCCACGTGCCATACCTAAACTCTAATATATCCTTCCATATTCCATCTTTCTCCATTCCGTACCTCCACTTCCATTTCGCTACCAGTGCTACATTGAATCTACTTATGTCCTTTACTCCTAACCCTCCCATTTCTTTTGGGGTGCACACTTTATCCCATGCAATCCAAGCAATTTCCTATCGTCATGCCCCCAACCCCATAGAAATCAAATTTGTATCTTTTGGATAAGTTTACAAACAGTAGTAGGTGCCTTAAAAAAGAAAGATAGAACAGAGCTAATTCACTTAAGACAAACTTTATCAAACAAACCCTCTTAGCCAACAACATAAGTCTCCCTTTACACCTAGAGAGTCTAGTTTTGATTTTGTCCACTATAGGTTTCCAAAAGGACACAACTCTATAGTTCCCTCCTATGATCAAGCCTAAATACTTGAAAGGTAAATGCATAATTGAGCAATTTAAACAACTAGAGAAAATAGATAAATCCATGTCGTCTACCTCAATTGTACCAACACTGCTTTTGTGAAAATTTACTTTTAATCCAGATACTAGTTCAAAACACTGCAGTATAGTTTTTACAACCATGATGCACTTGTATGTCGGTTGGCAGAAAAACAAAGTATCATCCATAAATTGCAATAAATTGATCCCTACACTGTTTAATCCTACTTTGACCCCTTCATAATGACCTTTACTAACTGTTGCCCTCACTAAACTAGCCAAACCTTCTGCCACTATGAGGAATAAGAATGGTGCCAAAGGATCACCTTGTCTAAGCCCCCTTTTAGGTTTGAACTGTTTTGTGGGGCTCCCATTCACTAGAACTGAAATTGTGGCAGATTTGAAACATACTTTAATCCAATGAATCCATTTAGTATTAAACCCTAATCTGCCCATCATATAAATAAGGAATTCCCAATCAACTGAGTCATATGCTTTTTCATAGTCCACCTTAACAATAACTCCCTTCTTTTTTTCCTTCTTTAAGTAGTCAATAGTTTCATTTGCAACCAGGACACTATCTAACTCTACCACTTAGAAAAGTTGATTGGTGTTTGTCTATCACAGTATACAACACTCTTTTAAGTCTATTTGCCAATAACTTAGAAATAATCTTACAGATGCACCCCACTAGCGAGATAGGTCTAAATTCACCAATAGTATATGGGTTTTCTATTTTAGGAACCAAAGTGATAAAAGAAGCATTGCAACCATGTAGAATGTACCCATTATTCTAGAACCAGTAGACTACTCTGATTATATTCATTCCCACTATCTCCCAATTACTCTTAATATTCCACGGTTTAAGTGTTCTGCTACCATCTTTTTGACCACCATCAGTAGTGGTTTTCACGAGAGAGAACAGAGACCGCTATGACGATTATCCCCAAGCTTAACTCTAAACTTAATAACCAGAGACCGCTATATCTTGTTCATCCTTTCTACTAAGCCATTGAGCTGAAGAGTCTTGGGAGGAGTTTTTTGGTGTCGAATATACTGTTTCCTACAATATTCATTAAAAGATCTACAATATTCACCACCATTATCAATGCGAACACATTTCAGCTTCTTTCCAGTTTCTCTTTCAACTAAAACTCAAAATTGTTTAAATACACCAAGCACTTGGTCCTTTGTCTTCAAAACATAAACCCAAAGTTTTCTTAAATGATCATCAACGAAAGTGACAAAGTAAATATACATCGAGTGATACAAAGTACTAGAATGCATCAAGATCTATAGAATCGACCACCCTAGGTCTATCGAGATGGCTGAGCTCCATGGCCGAGCTCCCAAGACCGACCTCTAGAAGGTCGAGCATTGTTGTCGTCCATAAGCTATCCGAGGTGTATAGTCGAACACTCAAATACGATGTTTAGTTTCCTTAGCTCCCAAGGCTGAGCTCCAGAACGCCGATCTCTATGGGCGAGGTCTCCATATCCAATCTGCAGAAAGTTGATCTTCACAACCAATCACCAATTACCCGTGCTCCATAGTTGAATACCTGAAACTGACTTCCAGAATGCCAAGCTCCATAGGCGAGCTCCTAAGTCCTATCTCTTGAAGGTCGAGCTCCATAACCAAACTTTGTGGTCCATTTTCAAATGGCCGAAGTTCTTATCCGAACACCTGGCCGAACTTCTTATCCGAACACCTGTGTTAGATCTGTAAAGACTGAGCTCTCCTGACCAAACTCTTTAGCCGAGGTCTCCGTAGCCGTAGGCTACTTAGCCTTGGGCTACCTTAGTTGGACAACATGAAGATAAAAGTGTAAAATGTTTATACTACAAGAATACTATGTGTTAGATTTGATAAAAGTGTAAAATGTTTATATTACAAGAATACTATGTGTGAGATTTTTGGGTGGTAAGATGAAATAACATTCATTACACAACGTAGTATAAGTTTATACAATAAGAATGTATTATAAAATGCTAAATATAATATTTCATATTATCTGTCAACTTATTAAATAAAGATCGCAAGGTGCTTTAACATATGTTGACATCAAAAGAAGCATTACATTTATTGATTTTTAATCTATTCTCATGATTTGAAAACTTTGTGAAGCACATAATTAAAATTATCAAAATTAGTTAAAGTAAATTTAAGTTTGCTGACCTTTTATCTGAATATCTCTCTTTCTTAAAAAGTAAAAGAAACTTCCATTAATAACCAAAAGATTCCATCATTGAATCAAACAACTGAAAATCTCAATTGCCTAATCTTTGTTGGTTTCATGTACAGGACATATTTCATATGATCTGGTTGAGAGGAATGAGAAGTTAAAGGTACTTATAATTAATAACACTCCATTCTTGAAATTGAATCCTTTACTTTTTTTAAGTACCAAATATTTATTGTTTTTTATGTATAAAAAGTGGGAGATCATCTTGATTATGATTAGAGATATTTAAGGTATTTATAAACCAACTAGTACCAAGTTATTTTGCTTACTTCATACACAACATAATGTTTGGTACAAGGTTTGAGTAATTTACTTTCAAATGGCACACAACTAATTTGAAATTAGTACAAGATGCTAATTCTAACTAAATGATAATTTCATTAAAATTTTGAATTTAAGCTGAAATTGAGGTTGTTAATACTCTAGTGAAAAAAAAGGAAAATTTGTTTTTTCAAGCATAGAAAAATTAGCATCATAATATACACAAGTTATAAGACAACAGATAGCACTAAAGGTATATTTAAATGAGTTTCTTTAAAAAATATTCGAAAAAGAAAAACAAGAAAAAAAATATCTTTTTTTCATAATTTAAAATTAAATTATGCACATAAAAAATGTACTTTTAAAAATTATATAAAAAAGTTATACAAATATAAAATATAGTTTATAAACAAGTTATAGAGAAAATAATTTCAAATTTTATTATAAATACAAAAAAAATATTATTGTTAACTTCAACCTCTCCTGCTTCAGATACTTGTTATGAGAATGATAACAGTTTGATGTATAGTTTGGCTAATATTTTCAAAGAACTTTTAAGAAAAAAAATTATATTTTTTTCTCTGTTGATTTGAATTAGTTAATACATAAATTAATTTATGAAAATTCTTTAATATGACTTATCTAATTTTTTATTATTTAAATCTTATTATTTAACTTATTCATAAGTTAATTTACTTATGTATTTTCTTTTTCTTTTCATTTTCTCATTTAAAATTCATTATGAAGAAGTTTATTGAAACACACCGTAATACATTCTTGTTGTTTATTGTTTCAAACAATACCAATTTATATTAGTTATCTACCAACTTTTCAAATTAAATACTAAACAAAAAAAGTATATTAAAACATATTTAAAAAATAAAATTAACAATTTTTAAATACAAAAATATTTTATATATTAATTTCATGATATAGTCACACTTTCTAATTTGGGAAATTTTTTTTAATTAAGTTTATATTTAAAAAATAAAATTAACAATTTTTAAATACAAATTTAAATATTTTATAATATTAATTTCATGATATAGTCACACTTTCTAATTTGGGAAGTTTTTTTTTTAATTAAGTTTATGGATGTGGCAAATAGATCTAAAAACAAATACATTTCATTTTCTTTTTCTCTTCTAAAAGTCATTACGGAGAAGTTTATTTTACATTCTTGTTCTTTAATCCATTGTTTACGGTATTTCAGATCATACTAGTTTATATTAGCTATCTACCAATTTTCTAAATTAAATACTAACAAAAAATTAAAATTAACAATTTTTAAATACAAAGTTTAAATCTGTTTTATAATTTTGATGTTCACGGCATGGTCTTACCTTTTAATTTGTGTATTTTTCTAATCAAGTAAAAAGTACTGTAGTTGTTTACACAAATCTCTTTTTTAAGTAAACGATTTAGAAAGGTTGGAACATCTTAAAGTGTTCCGGTTTATTTATTCAATTTATTGTTGACTGTTAAAAAAAATTTAGGAAAATTTAATGCAGTTTTACTAACTAAATAGTTATGTTAGGCACGAGAGAGGAGGGTGTGTGGAGAGATATAATTGAGTTTAGATATGGACTCTGGAGGGAGACGAAAGATAATATGGATAATCGAAAAACTTCTTACTAGTCGTAAGACCTGAGTAAAATTGGTGATTCGATTAATCAACATAATTGATTCCTCAATAGAATTGCTTGGGAATTAAGAGATGGAACTAAGATTAGACTTTAGGAATATATATGATCAGTTAATGTATCACTTAAAAGATAGATTTCTTAAATTGTATTCATTGAAAACAGACAAGGCAAGGCGATCTGTAAAATGGAGAAATGGGCAAATATTGGAGGAAGTGATGTACTCTCATGGAAGTTATAAACATTAAATATAAACATATGTTCACTAAAAATCACTTCATTAAAAACTATTGAGAGGTTAATTAATGTTTTCCTAATATCACAAGCTGGTTAATTGTATTCTTGTCGTGTTGATTGGTACAGAGCAACTACCCCTAATCTTGAGATGCGTGAGAGGACCAATGATTCTGTCCCAAATCCAACATTAATTGAAGATATTCAAATGAAAATTTGTACACTTTAAAGTTATATAACTAACTGTTTATCATTTACCATATGTCTCAGTCACAGTTGATTGTAAATATTCTTAAAAATTCTAAACTAGTATGGTGTCGTTTGCTTTAAAAAAAAAAAACTAATCAGGAAGTGAGAATGGTTCTAAGGTAGGAATGTTGTATGATAGGGGTTAAGAGGTACTCTATGTTAACTTGATCCATTGCTGTAACATAGACAATGCAAATCAACACCTCAGAAAGAACAAGCTAAAGTAATGGTATATACAGAAATTTTGAATTAATTAACATTGTATGACTATGTTTATCGAACCATAGATCAAAGATCAAATAATAGATATTTGAATAAAGTAGAAGTATGAATAAACACAGAGCATTTTCAGTTTGGTTTGTGATTCTTGATAGCAAATTATAGAGAAAGATGATTTAAGAAGTATATATGTGCTGTATATATAACTGTTAAAAAGTATAATTAATAAAACATTCAGTAGATAAAATGAATATATATATATATATAGAGAGAGAGAGAGAGGCTTTCTCTTCAGATGTGATTAATTTCTGAAACTGATATGTCACACACTCAAACCTTTGTTACAATATTGTTATGCAAATGAAATCATCTAAATGACAAGATAATACTCTTGTGCAGAAATATGAAAGGGTCTTAAGCCAACACCAGAGCGAAGAACGCAATGAGCATAACAGTTATCTGTATATGAGTGAACCTTGCTTCAACAAGAAGCATAACAGAAGCAGCACATGCAAACAAAGTAAAACTCAACATTCCTATGATGTCAAACCAAAGTGGATGAGGTGGTTGTGCTTGGAGAACTGGTTTGCTGCATTTCAGATATAATGAACACAAAGAAATGCCAAAGGTGGCCAAGCTAGATGCCCTTCTTCCCATAATTTCTGCTGTTCTTCTTTTCTCAATACTACTGTTAGAGAAATGCTTCATTGCTATTCTGCTGTGTTCTTCAGCCACACCATTCACACTTCCACATACCTCTATTTCTGATCCATCTTTCTGTGCAATTCAATTACTGTTATTAGCATAATCACATCACTTTTCTTCATTAACTGTAGGATTTGGAGAGGAAATAATTAAAGGAAACAACTTACACTCAAACTGTTCATATGTCTTTTTGATTCAGCTTTCTCATCCCTTTTGTGGATCTTCTGCATTCCTGTAACGAGTTTTGAAACAATCTTCGCAAATTCCAACTGCAAAAACATTAATTGAAACATTTCAAAAGCTGGCTTTGGCATATGGAAGCAAGATTCCTCAAAATTGATATAAATAATAAACGATGGATGGGTGGTTTATGAAGAATGATTAAGAAAACATGAAGAATTGAACATGAGCATGACACAGTTCAGCCAAAAAATTAAGCATAAATTACTTACTAAGGAGAAGGAGTTATCCATGATTTGGAAGCACTCCCCAGAATAATCCTTCTCACCAATACTGCATATTTGGTTCAACTTGATGTTATGTGAAAGTCTGAAACCAAATCCTTGTTTTCAAACGATGTCATGGTGTTGAAGGTGACATTTCGCGTTTTCGACGCGGAAAATTCAAAGTGAATACGCGTTTTCCAGTACCAAACATTTTTCTATGAAATTATGAACAAGAATAACAATATATTTTACTACACTTGCTACTACAAAATACATATCCGTCGCGTTCATGACTCAAAACCCTAATTTAAAAAAGTTTAGCAATTGCGTGAAGCTTTGTGTCACTGACTAAACGCGGTTGATTCAAACTTTGACTAAGCAATGCTCCTGATTGTATGGCTATAGGTTTAACCAAGTTAGTGTCTCTCTTCTCCAAATCCTGAGCACAAACAAAAATTAATTTTAGGGTTTGAAAAGGTTGAGGTACCTGAGTGAAAGGCAAAAAATGGAAGAGAGCAATGAATCATTCAAGATCACTTTTGTAAGTGAATATGTATTTGTGTTTATTTTTATGTTTTTATCTTTCTAATTTTTTTGATTGTTCTCTTCCCGATGCCTAGTTCTGGTTTTCTGCTGTGTTGTGTAAGTATTTTTTTATTTGAATTTTTGTTTTGATTGTTGAGACATTTATTTTTAGTTAGGGTGTATTATAGAAAGATTGAAACACTCCTTAACTGTTTAGGATTTAAATTACTATAAAATCTCATCATTGAATCAAACATCTGAAAATTCCTAAACCTCTCAATTACCTAATCTTTGTCGCTTTTATGTACAGAAGGAGCCTTTGGAGGCTCTTGAACTCTGTTCTGATACTGAGGCTGAGATAAAAGATGAGTTAAAGGTAGTTACATAATTAGTAACAATTCATTATTGAAATTGAATTTCAAGTAACAAATATTTATTGTTTTTTATGTACAGCAATTCAAAGATCATGCGATCCAGTCTAGGAAGACAATTCTGGTACTTACGAACTAACTAGTAATTAGTCATTTTTACTTTTTCATACAGGACATAATTTTTGTATATGGTTTATTAATCATTATAATAATTTACTTTCAACTGGAACATAATAACAAATTTGATACAAGAGAAGCTAACGCATACATCTTGTAATTAAGAAAAAAAATAACATTTGTTTCATGTTTTGAGAAGCTTAGAAACAATTATGTTATATCATACTTTGATAAACTTGCTTCAAGCCATAGGAAGAGCTTTTTAGTCTCTGACATTTTATTTATTGTTTTTGTTTAAAAAGGTTTGGACACCAAATTTAAACAAAGAGCTACTCTCCAAATTTAATTTTGACACCAATTTATAATTAACCATAATGGTACAACTTTCATTATCAACAATCAAATAGCATAATTTTCTATTGATATAATATCTAGTATAAAAAATATTATTTCTTTAAAATTAGTGTATAGTTTACAGTCGATTTTTCAACAACTTTCTAATCATTACCGTCTATTACTTCATCCTCTATTACTTCTTCTTCATCTTCTTTATTAGTTGAAGACTCACTAGTATATTCTCCATTATCTAATGATAGTTTTCTTGAAATTTAGAAATAATACAATAGATAACACTAAAACATTTGTTACAATATTGTTATACAAATAAGATTATATAAATAATTAATTTTTATTATTTTTATGCAGATATAAATAAGTTTCAAATGGAGCACAACCTTGTAAATGATTTGAAACTTATATAATTGAATTAGTAGAAAATGCTAGTTCTAACTAATGATAATTTAATTAAAATTTTGAATTTAAGCTGAAATTGGAGGTTGTTAATAGTCTAATGGGAAAAAAGGAAAAATTGTTTCTTAACCATAGCAAAATTAGCATCATGATATACGGAGGTTATAAAACAACACATAGCACTAAGGTTTACATAGAAGATTTCTTTAATAAACTAGTATACTGGGTTTCTTTGAAAAAAATATTTGAAAAAGAAAAACAAGAAAAAAAATTAAATATTTTTTCATAATTTAAAATTAAATTATGCACAAATCAAAAGTGTATTTTTAAAAACTATATAAAAACACTTATACAAACATAGTTTGTAAATAAGTTATAGAAAAAATAATTTCATTTTTTATTATAAATACAAAAAATTATTGTCATTAACTTGAACCTCTCGTAGTTAAGATACTCCTTATGGGAATGATAACAGTTTGTGATGTGGATGCTTACACTCTATTTTCATAGGTTACGTATGATCCTTACACTCTACCCGGAGAACCCATTCCCACTAACAAGAGGTACAATGCTGCCAATATATTCAGCCATCCTGATGTAGTTGCTGAAGATCACTTCTGGTATATATATATATATTGTTTTTTCCATTGATGTTTCTAGTAACCATTTCATGTTTTCTTTCTGACTATTTGTTTTTACATGGTTTTTTATTAGGTACAGTATTGAGGAGGAATACAACTTGTTGCAGAAAAAAGTCAACTGGCCTCGTGGTGGTTTCCAAAGACCTCAGGTAAGCACCTTGTGAGTATATTGTCCATGGAAGGGCACACCTTCCTTGTTTATTGATGACTACTATACTAAGTAATTTAAGTTTGTATAGCTTAAGATGTGACTTAATCTCCAAATTAATTGGGATAATAGTTAGTTACATTGGTACAACTTTCATTATCAACAATCAAAATATATAATTTTCTATTATCAACAATCAAAATATATAATTTTCTATTGATATTTAGTATGAAAAATGTTATTTCTTTAGGATTGGTCTATAACTTGTAGTTGATTTTCCAACAACCTCCTACTCATCAATAAATTACCTTCTATTACTTCTACTTCTATTATTTCCTATTATGGTGGAATGTCTGTCACATTGATTTTGATGGTCAGTGTTCACTTTATAGTTTGAAAGTGAATTGTGGGTATCTTTTTACTCTAAGGAGTTTGAGTTTTATTTTCTTTGTATAAAAATTAGAATACTCTTAAAGTATTCTTATTAATTACAATTTTTTTTGTTAAAAAAGAAAAAAAAAACTCTATTATTTCGTCCTCATCTTTTTTACTTCTTCATTAATTGAAAACTCATTAGTATATTCTCCATTATTTTTAAGAATGATAATTTTTTTAATAAGAAATTGAGAACTACTATTCAAACATTTTGTTACAATATTATTATACAAATAAGATCATATATAAATAGTGGTAACTTAGCCAAATATAATTGAAGTAATTTATTTCTACCTTTTCTCTTCTTTGTTAGTTTTGTCTAATCTTCCTTTATTATTTATATTTTTTTATTGATTCTTAATGCCTCTTTACGCATATTGGATTAAAAATACATCTAAGCTAATCTTAATTGATAATTTAATAACAAACAATTTGAAAATTTCAAATTAAATTTGCAGGTTGTTAATCTTCCTATAGTGAAAGAAAAAGGGAATTTGTTTTCAAGCAGACAATATGATGAAAGTCATAAAATACAACACATTCCTGAGATTTATATATATAGATGACATCCTTAATAAGTTAATAATATATATATATATATATATGTCTTTCTTAAAAAATAAATAAAAGATAATAATAAGTTTTTTTAAACCTAACTTATAAAAAAATTAAAAATATAATTTTAGAAAAATAAAAAAAATTATACAAAAATTAATTTTAATTTTTATCATAAATATAAGAAATTATACAATTGGCTTGAACCTCCTTTTAATTAGGATTCTTGTTTTAGGAATGATAATGATTTGATATATTGTTTGAACAATTTTAAATTCTTCCTGTGAATTTTTAATAGAGAAAAAGAGTTACCTTTTTCATTATTTAAAATTAATTAATGCATAAATTAATTTATAAAAGTTTATCTATATAATTTATTTTTAATTTGTGTATAAGTTAATTTTACTTACACATTTTTTTAAACCAGTTAAGTGTATGCAGCATGTAGATTTAAAAACTATATTAGGTGCTTAGTCACTTCAAGCTTTTGATTTGTCTTGGATTAGTTAGAAATCTCTTCAGCATGTGAATAATAATAACATTTTTTTTTTGTTCTTAAAAATAATATTAGGAAAACTTTTTTTATTATGTATTAAAAATTAAAAATCATGAAATTTACATTTATTTATAAAATATTAAAAGTTATCAATGTAGAATCTCTAATACTATATAATTCTTTTTCTTATATGCAATTTATACGACAACATATAGAACTAAGGTTTACATAGAAGATTGACATATTCTATTAGATATATAAGGTACATCTAAATGAGTTTCTTTAAAAAATATTCTAAAAAGAAAAAAAATAAATATTTTTCATAAAAAAAAATTCAATATCTTTGTTTATAAAAGCTTTGTAGTTGCTTCATCGATCTTTTCTTTAAGCACATCGTTTAGAAAGTAATATTTGATTAAAATTGGTAAATATTGATAATTCACACACTCAAACATATGTTACAATATTGTTATGCAAATAAAATTATATAAATAATTAACCTTTCTTGTATTTATGTAGAAACCTCTTGATCATGCTTTTGAGAAGTCACTAAACAAATCAATTAAGGTACTTATTGAATCAATTAATAACTATTTATTATTGAAATTGAATTTACCTTTCCTTTTTAAGTACCATATCTTCATTGTTTATTGTTCTTATATACAGGAATTAGGAGATTCTATTGCTTATGGTCATACTAATATAAATATAGAGACTAAGGTACTTACAAACTAACTTTTTTTTTAATCAACAATAAAAAATTTTATTAAATAAGAATAATAAGATTATTTTAACCTATATAAAAAAAAACACATAAATATATAAAAACTCATACTTTATTAAACACGAATAATAAGGTTATTTTAACCTATATACAGAAAAACACATAAATATATAAAAACCCATACAGAGAATGATAGTAAACCCTCAACTCTAAAAAATACACCCCATAGATATTCACTCTATCAATAGAAACAAAAAAGAATAAAACTTCATTTACAGGGACAAAACCTCAAGTAGGTCATCATACAACCAAAAAAATATAATCCCTAATCAATTCTCCATCACAGCCATTGTCTAGCAATTATAAGATACATACTTTTTCAAAAAAAATTGAGCCAAACAAGGAAGAATAACATCCACAAATAACATAATACTTACAAACTAACTAGTAACAAGTCATTTTATTTACTCATATATAACAACATAATCTTTTGTACAGAACTTTTCACTATCATTAGTAAATTATTGTCAACTATACATACAACCTTTGTCTATTGTAGATTATTTGAAGGTTATATAATTGAAATTAGTCTTACATGATGGTGCTTAGTCAAATATATAATTGAAGTTAATTTATCTCTATTTTCTTATGGTCCTTCTTAGTTTTGACCTAATCTTTATTTATTATTTATAAACTTTTTTTTATTGATTCTTAACATCTCTTTACACATCAGTTCTGGATTAAACTAAATTGAAGCTAATCCTAATTGACAATTTAACAACAATTTGAAATTTTCAATTAAGTTTGTAGGTTGTTAATCTTCCTACCGTGCAAAGAAATTGAAATTTTTTTCTCAAGTACAACAAAATATACGACGAAAGTCACTCAGATTTATATAGAACTTTGAAGGGTAAGAGTTGAAATGAAAAATAAAATCTTCAATTTCAAAGTAATGAATATCAATTTGGAATTTGATGAATATCAATAATATATTTAAAACTTGCAAGAAACTTCTCCTCCAAAATTAACTTTACCTTTTTTTCTTTTTTTTTTTCTAAGGTAAAAGAAACATAGTCTTACATCATTTATTAAATTCTTAAAGATAAAAAATCTGTATATTTTTTTCTATGTATTTAATGGTAAGTTTAAGTTTTATATTTAATATAAATAAAAATAATTGAATGACATATAAGAAAAAATGTTTAAAAATCTAATATCTTAGATTTTAAGTTAAAGATAATATCATTAAATTATGTAGATTGGATTTTTATCTCATTTTTATTTAACTTTTTTTTTTGTGTTCCCTCTTAATTTTTTAATATTTTTATGTTTGAAATTACACATTATCTTTTTAGATTTCTTATTCATTAACTATTTTATAGTTTTTCTATCCACATATAAAGAAGGACTTTACTGAGATCAACATTGATGGAGAAAAATATCTACATATAAAGAAGGATTTTACTGAGATCAACATTGATGGAAAAAATGTGGCAGTAGATGGAGATTCAGACATCACAAAAAACCATCTCACAATTCACAAGAAACATCCTAAACATGATCTTACTATATGGGCTACCTTCTTCACAGGACAAATTGGCATAGCATGTTCTTTCGGCAATCCTCTTGACATGTTACAGAAAAGCAGTGGTAAGGTAAAGGAGCAATCACTACTACATGTTGGTGAAGCACTTTTTGTGTTTCTCCCATCCATGACATTGAGTGCAATGTTTCTCCTGAACTCCATTTACACAGCAATTCTTACACGACCATTGTCTTTTCGTGTGCATGCAAACACAATTCTGATGCTACTTTTGCTCTATTACGTTTTGGCATTAGCAGAAGCAATGTCTGGCTCCAGTGTTCTCTGGGGTTCTGCTAAAATCTCTAGTCTTCTGTTTGTCTCTGGAGGAGCAATTGCCTTGATGATGCTTACTGGCTCCATCATCATGATGGTAAAGCACTTTACACAATCTAAATTAGGTTAACCTTTTTGGATGTATATGAATGAGTTCCAGAACCAAAACTATACTGTTATTTTCTCGTATCTAGGCACAGATATCCGTTAATGTGCTTAGAAGGAATTATAGGTTGTGATGGCCTTTGAAGGCAAATGATTGAATGAATTTAGTAATAGGTTGTGATGGCTTTTCAAATAAAATCTATTACGTTTCTTTTGAGAGGTTTTTTCACATGAAAATTTTAGGGCACTTTCTCTATAACCTTTCTTTGTTTTAGTCTGTTAAATATAATAATATGAATAAAGATTGTTAATATAGTTATTAAATAGTCAAATTCTAATTGAAACATAAAAAAAACATTCTAAGAAATATGCCTTTGTTACAGATATGCAGCATCTTCATCATGAGAGTTTATATCCAGAACCTAAGAGCATTGAATAAACAGATGATAATTCTAGGAGTACTCACAATGGCAGAAACAACAAATATAAAGTCATTCTTATTGGTTGAAAAATGATTCACTTACCAGTAGTATTAGTAAATATAACCATCACTTAAGTTATTTAATTTATGAGTATCTTTGAAAAAAAAAATATTTATGTGCCAATCTTGTTTCGTTTTTTTTTTTTTTCTTTTTTTCTTTCACTACCAAAAATAAAATTTAATCATAAACTTTATATTCAATCATACGTGTGTTAGAAGTTTTAGGGTTAATCATATTAATACATGAACTTTCATTTCTAGTAAATATGGTAAATCAATAATTTCATTTTTTGACTGGTGTATCGATCTATTAACTTGTTTAAAACTATTAGATTAAATGGTTAGATTATTTTATTGCTTGTTGGGAGATTATTGTTAGATACAAGAGATTGTTGCAGCTTGCACTTGTTTATGGTTTCATTTTTTAGGTTTTTTTATTTTATGTTTTGGTAGAAGTTCTTGTGGAGAGAAGGATTGTTCATCTTGTGTGTGTAGTTTTATATATAGGTTGAGATAACTTTATTATCTCTATGTATATAATTTTTTGTTGCTGATAAAAAAAATCATATATATAAATATAAAAAATAATTATAAATAATAGTAAAAGAATTACATAAAATATGTTATACCGTTAGCATGTAAAATAATTCTGTAAAGACTTGTATTTTATTTGATAATATAAATATTTAATAAATTGAAAAAATATTATAATATTTAAACTAAGTTTTAATTCACTTAATCGTGTATATATATATATATATATATATATATATATATATATATATAAAAAAATATGTGTTTAA
>Ga0209489_101981_pt1 | contig 42112 bp, 13 predicted proteins | sample SiratrowhiteBW_FD_187527 | JGI IMG/M metagenome (GOLD analysis project Ga0209489, IMG submission 187527) | Root nodule microbial communities of legume samples collected from California, USA - Siratro white BW (SPAdes) (version 2) | ecosystem: Host-associated > Plants > Roots > Nodule | place... | reverse complement strand
TTTTTTTTTTTTTTTTTTTTTTTTTTCATAATTCTTACCTAGCACCTAAGTTTCTAAATTACTATTAGTTGACAAGTATGCATACCATGATGAGAAGCACAATGAAAATCTATGAGTGAAATAAAATAATTGTAAGAAATGTGAATGAGATTGTTGACGTATAATGGAATGTACATTCAAAGTCCCGTCAGAATAGTGGCACAAGTAGGAACGTAAATTAGGTAGTTGTGTGATAATACTCTTAATGTAAGGTTTCATTAACCACAAACCATTTAGGTTTTTGCCCACAAACCACTAACGAGTTTCATAGATTAGTTTTCGGCGATAGATAGCCTTATAGATAGGATGTTATAACTATTCTAGGTGGAATTAGTTGTCATTTGATGAAAATTGGATGACTCAAGAGGTTAGAATTATTACGTATATGAATAAAGAGTTGAATTTTAATTATAAGTTATAATTTTTAATTAATGATAAGAGTTTGATGTAATAATTAATATTAGAATTAAGGTTACCGGTTTGATTTGTTGCTCAAACTCTATGAAATCTATATGTGATGTTATTGCAGATTATAGCATAGCGGGAATAAAAAGAAAAAAAAAAACCGTTTGTTGACGTTAAACTTCTGCAGATATCATAATCATGATACCACTTATTATAAATTGTCTTTAACATACAAATTTATGTAATGTAAATTGTGGAAGAAAAACTCTATTAACAAAAAAGGAATATGTACAACAAATTAACTCTCTCAAGAATTCACCCTATGGAGTATTGTCTAAATATGATAAACAATAAAACACATTTATAATATAATATTTGCTAAACGATCAATGATTATAAAGACTTGTACTTTTAATATCAATCCTTCTATTGTGACTTTTATTTATTTATCAAAAATATTACATAATTCAAGGAACAAACATAATAGTGTTTTTATCTATGCATTGGAAAGTAGGTCAAACTCACTAATTTGGCAAGTTAAACTCGTCAACATAGAGTAGACTGATATTTTGATCCATTTTTTAATAAAAAAAATTAAACTAAAAAATAATTTAAATGATTCAACTTTATATTATATTTTTGAAGAATATAAATATGTAATGGTATTTTAACTTAAATCATTAATAATAACAAAATTATTTAATATGTAAAAATAATAATTCTCTTAAATTACTTAATTAAAAACAACAATTAACCAGTTGAAAACATTAAAAAAAATATTTACACAAGTGTTTTAAAAAAATGTTTATATTAAAATAAAAGAAAAAAATTGGGACGCTAGTCCACCATCCGTCAGACAGGACAAGTTGCTCATTTTGCCATCCTCTCAGGGAACATCGATTTGCCCCGTCCCGCCAGCTCACACTGCATAATTGGAAGTTCTCATTTAAATACGTATGCATATCAGACCATTACTACTTTTAACACAATTCTTAATAAACCTCACGTCACTATGACTATTAATATAATAAGTAGTAAGTTAATGATGCAGAATTTTAGAAAAGAACGAAAACATTGTTTTATAAATATGCCCCTTACTTTACCGTTTTGGACTACAGGTAAAAGGGTTGAAAGAGATTCTTCTGTTATGGTTTTACGAAATCAAGCATGTATCGGCAATCAGGATATCATTTTGATGAATAGGTCATCAAAAGTGGCAACTTCCTGAATTCTCATGGCTGAACAGAATCATTGATTGATTGCAACAGACAAAATTATATTACAACAAACAAAGAGGTACAGTATTCAGTGACTGATATTATTCCACACATGTGAAGTAAAGAACCGAGTTTAAAGGGTTTCAAATAGTTATTTACAAGAGACAGAATGTTTTCCAGCGTGGGCCATCAATTTCTAAAAACTGAGTAACGCCAACTACTAGTATCCTACAGCCCTCAAAGGCATGCTAAACTTACATGCTACTAAAACAAGTGGTGCTAAAATTTCATGGCAGACCGTTGAACAATATCATAGAGAGACAAAAGAATTTCAGCACCAATCAACGCAATAATAAGCCACTCAAGGAAATCGGATTTCCTATTTTGAAGAATTTCTTGCAGAAAACGGATGTTATGCTGCAAAATTAAAAGGGGGAATAGTTAAAATGCAATCATATTACTAAAAAATGAAAAAAAAAAAAATGTCAACGGAAAGTGAGGGTAGAGAATCAAACAATAAATTGTTTTCCAGAAGTTCCACCTCCACAAATTTCAACTTGAAATCAAGACTTGCAAATCTCTGAGTTAATTCAAATTCATCTCTGAGATATTCCCATATCTGAGCATATTTGGCATCTTTCCAAGCAATATCTGATCTGCAATAAGCATTTATAATAAGGCAAATAGAAAGTTAATAATATTTGAAATTTTACTGTCTTGAGGTACAATATCACACACACGGCCATTTCTGTTTAACTTGGGTAACAAGCTTTTTAATTTACTTCTGCAATTTATAGTTGGAAGAATAAATAAAAATTAAGAAAACAATGCATCAATGGATACAATTTATGAATAAGAAATACAATACACCAATGGATACGATTTATAAACAAGGTATGCTATGAACAGAATCGTTAATAGTTCTGCATTCCAATAGTAATATAATAATATAAATCAATGTATTAAATCCCAGATGGGCGTAGCAACCAGCCAAAAAACCCAGCAGGATAACTGCTATTTTGAATTTTTTATTTAGTTTGTGTAAAGTACAAAAATTACTCAACTAATCACATTCACAATTAAAAATGAATTGTAGTCCCCCAATACTACTACAACCACAACTCACCTCATTTTTCGTATTTTTCATTTTTTTCTTTTTCTTTTTCTTTTGTGCATTTAGTCGCTTTTCTTCACTCTTTCATTTTCCATGCTCAGAAGCAAACAGGCCATAAATGCGAAAGAGAAGAATTGCAACTTTAGTGAAGCAAAATGCATGATGCCGTAACAATCAGGACTCTGAGAATCCTTCTCTCTCAATACTCGTGAAACTTGCCTCTCTAATTTCCATAACATAGAGACGGAAGCTGAGTCTACAATTACCTAAAGAAAGCAATCGGCCCTACTATCACACCCAACCTATGTCTTTAATGCTATCAGAAAAACTGTAACTGCAAGTTGAACCTATAGAAGTCATAGCAGTTTGTAACAAGTCTGCAGAAGGAGCAGAAGTTCCAATCAAACGGAAAAATCATAACTTGACTCATATGAGCTACTAGGAAATCCTTTGAGAATCTAATATAAAAGTTTCCACACTTTCACCTTGAAGACAAGGTGAAACTTTTGGGCGGGGAGAATTGTTACTAACAGACCTACTATTAGGAGAGTTTATGTAAGAAGAGGCAGGAAGGAAAGGGATTTGGGCCCAAAATCCTCAAGTGTCCACTAATGAGTAAAGTCAGTTGTATATAAGAATAGAGAGGTGGAAAGATGGGGATGACGGACACAAATATACCGCTGACATTTTTCCAGCAACTAATGTTGACTGCAAACTTTTGAGCACTTTTGCTTACTAACAGCCACCTTGTCATCTACCCATTTTTTCTCTTCAGTAGCCATCGAACTCTGACCATTTTTAACAAGTCACTCGTATGATACAATGTTCCAACTTGAGGAGTGTTAAAGATATCATTTAAAAGGACAAAGCATATTGAATATTGATTGTCACTTTGACATAGAGAAATGTTGTCAAACTCAAGGATTGTAACAGGATCAAAAAGGGAATAAAAAATCGTAACTCGAAGATATAACTTGACTTATATGAGTTACAAGTATATGAAAATTATACTCAAACCCATGCATTCATTAAAATAATATCAATGATAAAAAATAACTCATAATATGTTTTAAGTAGTAAGATCCAATACAGTAGAAGAAGCAAAGGAGAATGGAACAAAGAGTGACCGGAACAGATGGTGAGCACCAGCGCCTGTGAAGGCAATACTAGCGACGATGGCCATGAGTGTTGAGATGCCAATAAAGGTGAAGCTAGCAGCCAAGGGAGCTGCGTGAGTGCTTTGATGGCTGACAGCAACAACAACGATGGTTGTTCGACAACAGTGGCAGCAATAGCATCAAATCAAGAGGGGTGTGTGTGGTCGTGTGAGAGTCTCCCTCATTTCTGATTTCTAAATGTATGGGAACCCTAGCGAAACAAAAGGCTCACATGACACGAGTGTTTGGGCTTCTTTTTGGTTTAATTCATTTTTAGCCAACAAATGGACCGTTGAAACCCAGCTTCTGAAGACGGGGGCGACCAACATTGCAATCTCTCGATGATTCACGCCTCCCCGATCTGGCATTCACATCCACTTGCTGCCTCCTCTATACTCATTTTACAAATTGGTTTTGCAATGTTGAATTAGACTCAAAATCAATTTTCTAAGAGTCTTTAATAATAATCAAGAAGTATATTCCAAATATGAATCTTTATAGATGTATCTAATTGTGCATATTTTTAGAATAATCTTACTGTTGTAATGCATGTTGCAACTGGTACACATCATATTTGTGCTGTGTATCATGCAGTAATATTTAATTTACCCTTTAACTTCTTTCTATTCAACATACGTTCGAGAGGAAAAACCTTGTGCAATGATAAGGTCGTTGTCTTGTGACCTAGAAGTAATATTCAAATCTTGAAAACAGCCTTCCATTTGAGGGTTTAAGGTTTCATACACCTACCCTCTCTAGATCCAACTGTTTCATTGATTAGATTGCCCTTTAAGATTTTAATATTGAAACTACATGAGTCTACCAAAATAAACAGCAACTAGTAACACAAGTACAATTTTCCTTTTCAATTTTAGAAACTAAAATTAACCTGTAAAATTTGTAACCACATTCAGAATTATTACCTCTCAAATAGTCCAAGCTTTAGAATGACATCAGCAAGATTTGAATTTGCCTTGCCCACCAACTGGAAAAGTTTCTTCCTTTGCATTTTGAATTTTCCAGTAGCTTCCATCTCACGGTTTATGTCTGTAAATTCTGCAACCATCCCATCAACCTAGAATAAAAGAAGGGAGCTGTTAGAGTAGACCCTTAGAGGAATATCACCAGTATAAGGTATATACAAATATCAGAAAATCCTGACAAGATGAGCATACCTGCCGACCATAGTAATCAAGAGCAATACTCTGACCTAGCACACTACCAATAGTTCGAATTCCGTCAATGTTCAAGTATTGTAACATTATGTAATCTAGTCCACCTTGCATCCATGTGCTTAAAGATGGCTTTTCTCTAACTTCATACTCTAAAATCTCAAAAGTCAAAACAGAATAAAAGTTAAATTGTATAAAAAGCATTTAGAAAGACCATAGAAACTTAAAATTAAAGAAAAACATAAGGCAATAGTGTATTTGAATAATAATTTCATAGACCCAGTAATATACACGCTACGATAATAGTAGATTTTCACATGTCTATAAAGAGTACTGCTTGAATCCACCAGTACATGGATCAGAAATTCCAAACTACAACACAACAAAATATGGGCAATGTCTATATTCCTTTCCAACAAATGTCAAGAAAAAAGTGACTAAGCTTAGACATGCGTAAGTGTTAAATAGAATTAATACCACAATCCAAGAAAACACAATATTCAAATAGAGGTGCAAGATATTTTTGCTAATGACATGCTCTTCTTTTTGGAAAAAGGCGCAAGATATTTTTGCTAATAACATTCAACATCTCTTTGATGTGACTCAATATGTAGCCTATCTCACAAAGTGTAATAATAATATAATCTGACATATAATAAAGGCCTGGGCTGCAGTAGAAAAATTGAAGAGATTTCTGGTGGCTGATTCATTGGAGGATATCAACAAAAAACTTTAAACTGGTCCTAATTCTGAGAAGTCTACACTCAAATTTTGATAATGCCCATTACCAAATTTTAGCTAGTGATAAAATTCCTTCAATGAATAGCTTAGTCACTAGACTTGTTAAAAGATGAAAATTCAGTTGACGTTATTGATGATGAAAATTCAGTTGACGTTATTGATGATGAAAATTCAGTTGAAGTTATTGAAACATCAGCAATGGAAGCATCGTGAGGAAGAGGAGGTCGCAGCAACCAAGAAGGATGTGATAGTCGAAGTAGACATCCTCAATGCACATACTACAAAAGAATGGGTTACACCTAGAGAGTTGTTACTCCTTGCATGGTTTTTCCTAGTAAATAGGTTTATGCGTAACTCAACCTTATATAAGGTGAGGATTGCACCCCACTTATTTATTATAATTTGATTTTTATTTCTAGTTGATGTGAGATCTCCAACACACTCTCTCACATTGAGAAATGAATATCGGCACCTGATGATAGTGACATAATAGCCCCAAAGAACTTAATTGGGATAGACTTTAAATGGTTCTGATACTATCTTAGTAAGTGGATTTATATCTAACTCATCCTCACAAAACTGGCTTTGTAAGGTGAGGATTGTGTACCCCACTTATATATTATACTCTATCCTTATTCCTAGTCAATGTGGGCCTCCAACAGTTTTACTGACAAAGCAAGCCATGTGTCTAAATCTGAGAAAGGAGAGTATAAGTTTTTAGATGAGTACCAAGAGTATTTGAAACTTAAATCTTAAAATTTCAACCACCAAGGTCAATCATAAGTGTTTCAACAACTTGTATTTCTCAATTTGTGCAAGGTATAATTGACTCAGGTGTCTTTGATTATATTTCTCGTAATAGTCGTTCATTCTTAATTATCTCTTCACCAAAATTTCTTCGCCTTGTTACTATAATCAATGGAAGTTACATCTCAAGGAATTAATCAAGTTCATTATCTCTTGTTTTAAAACTTAATTATATCTTGTACATTCCACCATGACCTTATAACTTAGTCTCTCTACGACAATTAACTCACTCTTTAAATTGTTTTGTAACTTTTGATGTTAATTCCTTCATCATACAGGAACATAGTACGGACCGTCTAATTGGGAAAGGACAAGAATCATGAGGACTTTGTTTCAAGCCCACTTGTGGCATGTTTTGCAACCTCAAGTCCAAAGCTTTTTGCATGATTGTCTAAGTCACCCAAGTCTAGCCAAGTTGAAGATAATAGCTCCTAGTCTTAAGCAACTCCAAGTGTTAGGATGTGAATCATGTCAACTAGAAAGACATGTTAGGTCATCATCTCCAAAACAAACTAAAAAAATATGTAACTAAGTTTTCTCTACCATTCATTCGGATATTTAGGGATCTAGCCATGTAACATCTTTTGGCTTTAGATATTTTGTATCCTTTATTGATGAATTCTCTAGTTGTACTTGGGTTTACATCCTTTTTATGTGGTGTAATTGTATATTTGCAAGTTTACATGTCTAATATTTAAGAATATATTATTTTTTTAATGTGTTATAAATATTACGATTCACTATTCAAAAGAGAGCCTCTCCGAAACATCATTTGTATCTCGATTAAACTACCATGTGCCTTGTAATAAAAGTCATATAAACATCATTTGTATCTCAAACTATATATCTAGACCATATAAACATACATGGATGATCAACTTTAAAAATTAGTTAATGGTTATGTGACCACTTAAATAAGTTATGTACATTTTTCTTTTAATATTGACCATTTAAATATGATCTAATGGCCTATATTTATAGTTCTCAATTCACAAAATATAACGGTTCTCATTTGATACATGCGTGTGTTGTATTTCAACTGCTTTGTGACTTGCAACATTTGGCCGCAATGCTATCTGGTATTTCACGTGGCAGATTTTTGACTTTCTTCCATTTTTGATATTCCACTATAGATAACACAGATGAAAACCAATGCATTATATTTTAAATTTAAATACAAATTGGATATCAGAACTCACCATCCTTTCTCATTTCTGGAAGCAGACCAGATGCATGCTTCTTAACAATTTTCAAATAGTCATCTACCTCGTGCTCAGGGACATTAAACAATACAATGGAACCGTACTGAAAAACCACCATGTAACAGCCATTGCTTCCACTCAAGAAAGAACCCGGACCCTAAAAAGGTAGTTTGCAGTCACTATCATTGATCTTATGACTTCAAATGTTAATAAAATAGTTTAGAAGGTACACAATACACTTGATCCTCCCGAGCATGAATGCTTTATGTAAGAACAGTGATCAATAATTGGAAAAAAACTACAAAAGAAGTGGCATCAATTTGAATTAATAGAATGTGAACATGTATTCACAAAAATCATAACAATATGTAAGAGCAAAGATGATTTCACCAACTTCAAATTCTATCCTGAACCTCGTTGTAGAGGGATTTTAATAACACACCAATGGCATGAGTCCAGTCTCATGATGCTTTTCATATGAAAAAATTTAACCATTAAAGACAAGAAAAAAGAAAAAAATAGTCAGTCAATAGTAGTTGAGGTCACAATTTCATCATTTATCTTTCCACCAAGTAAAATTAAAACAAATTGATAAGCAATTATGAGCATTAATTACTTTGAATCATGTCCTCAGAACTTGTACACCTTTCTGGAATCATGTCATCAAATACTTATTATTCCTAACCGTACAGGATATGCACTACCTAGATACTAGATACCATACCTCCAATATCGATAAATTATAAACAAGGAAAATAAGACAGAACATGGGTAAATAGTTAGGACAAAATGGACACAAGCATAGCACAAGAGCAACATACCTTAGAATCACACATATCACCAAACTTAAGAACTATATAATTTGTCATTCGTGATGATGGCGGGACAAAGTTTGGTTTGTTCTGTTCCACCAAGCTTTTTAAATCAACACTACATTCAAAAAATGAAAGAGATAAAATAAATCAATATTGATATACATATATAGTATGAAGCAACAACAGGCCATCAAGCAGGTAGCAACATTTAGTTATCCTACCTGAAAAATCTGCAACATTACTTTGTCCTAACAGTTCATGATTTTACCACTAACTGGAGAAGACATTCTTAGTTATCCATTCATCTCAAAAAAATTATAGCTTTCTAATGACAACAAAATTAGAAAAACACACCCAAGATCATGCTTCTTGAGAGGCAGACAATCTTGATATCCAGAGTTATTTAACTATAATTACAACTCTACAAGCATAGTTCATGAGAATTAACAATGAGCACTGTCTTGGAGAACAGAAGGCACAACTTTCACATTTAAAAGTAAATGCCAATTTTAGCCAAAAGAATGAAGTGACTTGTACTGTAGTTACTGCATATTACAAAATTCAAAACTACATTTGTGAATGAGAAGGGTGGGGCACATTATTATAGTCTTCAATGGTAACCCATTGAATAAACTTAAAGCACTAATCAAGACTTTAAAACAATTGCAGCCACATTGAAGCCATTGCAGGTACATACCAATGCAGCCAACTATTTCTTTTACTAACTATGTTTTTTTGTCCCTGAAATCTGACTATGCATTGATAATGCAAAAAACACTTTTATATAGTCATACAATTACACAACACGGTTGATATGAATTTGAGGTAGCTAGAGTAAAAGTCCATCTCAGGTTTGTAGTTTAAAACTCCACACTAGGTCAGGAGTCAGGACTCAAGCATAAGCAAAATTAACAACTATCACATTAATTAAGAATAGTAGTAAAGTTATTCTTGTTTTCAAACAATAAATGAAATATGGTTTAGGGAATCGAAATTTGTTTACATAAAAGTCCACCAATCATTGCCCCTTTTTTTCTTATATTTGAGTCTAAAGGGACGAGCATTTTTTTTTTCTCTAGTAATAACAATATCAATAATAATAACCAAGATCAACTACGAAGGACCGAGACCAATTAACCAGTCCTCCACGCTCTTCCTTCACATTCACATTTTCTTGTTTCTCAATTTCAAATTACAAGAAAAATAAAATCTAAGTGAATAAATAACGAAGCATACCAATGAATTGGGGGAAATGATAAATACCTAGTAGAGAAGAAGAAGGCTCTGACGGGAATACAAGGCTTGGTGTCTTGGTCGACGGTTCCGTCATCGGGGCTTTCGGCGTCGACCTCGGAGCAGGAAACGGCGTCGTTCCAGTCGAGGGTGGGGAGGGACGAAACGCAGCGGGGAGCGGGGGTGGCGAAGCGGCGCGAGTCGGTGAAGGGAACGCGGGATGTTGGGGCAAAAGAATGAGAGTGAGGGTGAGAGTGGGTGATGAGCGTGGTGAGAGTGGTGAAGGAAGAGGAGCAAGAAATGGTGGTGAGCGAAGAAGAAGAAGAAGAAAAAGAGGAAGATGAAGAGATGAGGAAGGAACTAAGGCGCAAGGCTCTGAGGGTGGAGCTGTCTATGGTGCGCCACATCTTCTGTTTTCGGAGGCACAGACAGAATGACGCCAACACCTCTTCAACTAACCCTCTTTTGTTATTTATTTACTTCTTATTTACTTATTTATTTATTTATATTGAAATAACTGTCATTTCTTAAGTATATTAGTTATGTTTTTTTAAAGTATTCAAGAAAATTTAAATTAAGCCTTTAATAAATAAATAAAATTATTTAAGACTTTCTTACATATAAGAAATTTATTATAAGTTGAAATATGCTATACAGTTTAAAGTATTAAAAGATAGTAGGGATGGGCAAAATTCTGAATCTTTAATAGGTTTCTAAAGTCTTTTTTTTTTTATTTTAAGTTTAATTTATTTAATTAGATTTAAATTGTATATAGATAGTATAATTTGATGGATTTTGAAAATTTAAAGGTCACTTCAATGAAATGTTAGATTGGATTAGGTTAAATAATGTAAGACGAGTTTGGATAAAGACTAACTCATACAAGGTTGACTCAAATTGTGTTTAAATCATGTAAGATGAAATCATTCTCGGTTCAAAATAAGTTAAATTGTGTCAATCAAAGTCAACCTAAATTAGGTCATACTCATTTTAAGTTATGTTAAGACAAACCCTAATCATGTTAGCCTGAGCTAGACTCATAAGTTAAGTCATATTTAAGTCAAATTGGTTGAAATAAGCCTATATCAAGTTGGGTCGAGTAGGACCCAACATAATCTAAAACCAGCATAGTCAAACAAGATTCAAGTCAAGCAAAATTAGGTCGAACCTAAATCGGACTAAATCAAAACCAATCCATATTAGAATGAGTCAAGTTGAATCTAAGACGAGTTAAGCTGACAAGTCTAGGTTGAGTTGAAACAAATATTAGTTGTGTCTTGATCAACAAAAATATTCTTTCATTAGTTAAGAGTGACATGTTTGATCCTAATATTGATAATGTCTCTTATGAAAAAATATGAACTCTCTAAAGTTACTTTAGAGAAAAATCCTAAATGAAACATGAAAGCGTTTGATGAGCATGCCTAAATAAACTTGTTCACATGGAGATGTGTTTGAATCCTTCAATTCTATAAGAGTTCCAAATAAACAAACAAATCTCATTATTAAGGAGATTTATAAGAAAGAAAGAAGACAAAAGGAGAATGTTTAACCTTCAGAGATCTTCTTCTAGGTTTAGATCTCTCACTTCTACAAAATAGAAATTAGAATTAAAACCTGAAGAGGTTACTATTAAACGTAGTCATAAACATCCAAACATAACAAAGAATCTTCCAAGAAGTCCAAGAGAAAGGTTAAAAATATAATTATGAGAGTATGCCCAACTGTTTAAGGACAATTGCTTCATGCACCCGTACATTTGCTTCCTGCACTTCATCAGAATACGTGAATGAACATTTATATCCTTGTTAACGAAGACAAAAGAGGTTAGGGTATTTCGGAAAATATTTTCCAGAAGAGACTGGATTGTAGGGGTGTGAAATGCCTTACGGAAAACTTTTTTCGTAAGAGGTTTTTGTACAATGGACAACGTTTTCTGTAAGAGGATTTTGTATTATGAAAAATATTTTTAGTTAGAGGTTTTTGTATTATGGAAAACATTTTCCGTAAGAGGGTTTTGTATTATGGAAAACATTTTCCATAAAAGGTTTTTGTATGATGGAAAACATTTTCTATAAGAGGGTTTTGTATTATGAAAAATATTTTCCGTAAGAAAGTTTCGTATTATAAAAAACATTTTCCGTAAGAGATTTTTGTATTGTGGAACACATTTTCCTTAAGAGCTTTTTGTCTTATGAAAAATATTTTTTCGTAAGAGATTTTTGTATTATAAAAGACATTTTTCGTAAGACATTTCACACACCCCACAACCCATTCTGGAATTTGTTTTTCTAAACTCATTTTCAGGATACGAATACTGCAACAACCTTATACCCACTCTGCACCTCCTACGTGAGGCGAAAACAGAAGCCATTTACCTCCTACTCACGATAATGCTACCGGAAAAACTTTCTTTGCAACACCCACCACCACGGTCGCCGGAGAACAACGTCTATACCACTTAACAGAACATTGCACCATTCTCCTTTTGAATATTCTAGCAAAAATGTTTCTGACATTACGATATTATGATGGGATACAGGAAGCAAATGTAGAGGTGCACGAAACAATTGCCCTGTTTAGGATCTTTAAAGTGAAGCCCATGTCGTTATAGTCCAAAACCTAAAAAACAAAAAAAAGGTTATTTTAAAAAAACAACAATAAAAACAAAATCAAGATTCATAACATGAACCAATTATTGAAGAACAACATGAGAAAAAAAAAAAGTTTCAAGTGTTGATAAAGAAAAACAGGAAATCTACTTTATATCCACTTTAATTATTCAAAACTATTTTGTTCTCTCTGAAACGTCAATTAAAAAAAATTATCCCATACATTCAAGTTATTTTATTACAAAATATAAACAAGATAAGGTCACATAAATATAAATATATATATATAAAAGTCTACACATTAAAAAAACTCACTTCAACTCAACGTTGTGTTCAACCTCATCATAATCTACGTCACTCACTTCAACTCAACGTTGTGTTCAACTTCATCATAATCTACGTCTTACTTTATATATCAAGAAATAAAAGATATTAATTTAATGAGAAGTTCAGACCAAATGCATTCAATTTTAAGAAAAATCACAACCTTATAATACAAAGAGCAGGCCATAATAATGGGTACATTTGCATATTAAGCTTACAACGTTTCTTCTTCCATCCTATAATAATCAAGGCACACCCTTCTGTTATGTAAAATTTAAGTTCTAAAACACCTCTTTCGAAATGAAAAGAAGATACACCTTGATTTTTATAAGGTGCCTAATGTTAGCATATTAAGGTTATACCTTTCATTGGTCTTGGAATCACAGTACAAGTGTACAGTTCTTAACATCTTAATCTAAAAGGACATATTCACTGGAAGGGTAAATAAAGAAAATATTATTCAGGAAAAATGTTCCTTTGGTAGACAAGTGGTAGATCCAAGGGCCTGAAGCCAAAAATCCTAACAAGCCAGAAGTCACAAACCAGTTGCATTTAAAAAAAGATATTTACATACTTCAATAAAGGTCTCTTACTTTAACAGCCCTCTTACACAAGGCAACAGAGTGTACTAAATCACAATAATGAATACAGAAGTTACTGGTTTGCATTGCAATCAATGCTTGGCAACATTATTGAATACAATCATATTTGAGGAAATCAATAGAATATTATAGTGTGGATACATGTGGTTATGATTTGTTCAGTCTCATCAAATCTTCCAGAAAGCAAATAGTGAAATATGCTTTGTTTATAGTGGTTTGGCCCCACAACCTTGGGAAGTTAATGATGAGTTCTGTGGCTGAGCCAGTGCCAATTATTGGCACAATTAGTATGTGTGCTGGTTGGAAGTGTGGCTGATGAGACAGCCAGAAGAAGAGACGAATCCTGATGATGCTGCATTTGATGGCAAAGGCCTTGAGCCATTGCTGCAAAGATGTGAAGCCAAGTTGGAAAACTTCTGCAAAGGAACACTTCTTATTCTGTCATCATTGCAGAGATGCTGCCATTGCCAATGTAAAGTAGTTTTACTTAGTCATCCAATCATAAACTATTATAAACAAATATTAATTATCTTTAAAGTTATACTGACCCGCTTTTCTTTATTGCTAGACTTAGTAAGAGTTTTTAATTAGATTCCTTGTTTATCATAACTTGAGCCTTCAATCTAACAGTTGAATGAAAGGAATATCAACTAATTAACTATAAAATTTTATATACTTAATCTGCTTAATTAAAAAAATTATTTAACAGTGGAATTGATGAAACTCAACACAAAAAAATATTGCAACAAGAAGGGAAGCAAATAGTAGTACCATTGTTCCTATTTCCTCAGGTATCTTACAAGCCATACATCCAAAGGAATACTCTCCACCAAAATCACAATTCTTCAACTTTTTAGAAGATGGAGAAATCCCCAGGCTCAAATCAAGATCATGGCAAGTGCCTGCTTCAATTAAAAGTGAACTTTCATGAGTGAATGTTCTAAAGCACAAATGACAATAGAAAAGAAACAAAGCAGAAAAGGAAATTGAGCACATCATCAAGAACCTGCTATACTGGAATTTGCAATTATTTTTTCCTTATAGGTAAAAGGTCTAAAACTGGCCTCCACTTTTCCCTCATCATACTTGATGGAAGACTTGGGATAAAATCTGCACAAAGAAAATATAAAATGAAAAACTCTTTTGGATTACTCCTTATATTATATCTACACAGTTTCATACAAGGACAATAAATTCAGTATCCCAATAAAGGACTATTGGAGATATGAGATTAACAATATAATTAACTAAATAGCAAGGCCACATGAAACATTGCATAGAAGATATGAATAAAGTTTGAATAAGGCATAATGCTTGAAATAGAAGTTCTCACGTCTTGCCAAGAAATGGTCCCATTCTTGGTTCTCCCTGACCACCTTTGTGAAGAGCTAATGCACCTCTGTATGTTGTACTCCTCCTCGACATTCCATTGATTTGTCGACGAAGTACGAGCACAAACTCTTCCTTACTCAAAGCTCTCATCTACAACTCAATTAAATCATGAATTAAATTGTGACAGAAAAATCAAATAAAACTGATGGCCATAAATGCTTGTTGTTCAATACCTGCTTCAAATCCTCCTCATAATCTCTCAAACTGAAGTTTATATCAGCATCTACTCCACGAAACTTAATAGCAGCCCTATCGTACGCTCTGTGCAGAGAACAATATCAAGTTTGTGAGCAAGTGTTACAGATAAATAAACCAGAAAAAGCAGTTGCAAACAATGCAGTTTTGGCTTCAGTCAAAGTGCAGTCCTTACCTTGCAGCAGCTTGAGCAGTGTCAAATCCGCCTAACAAAAATCAAATTAGGCCAATTCAGTAAACCAAATATACATATACTAAAAAATAAATCACCACATAAATAGCTTCCAAGTAACCAATTTGAATGAAAAAAACACCAACCAAAATAAATATCAACTTACCCAGATAGACCTGCTTCCCACAATCCCTGCACCCAATAAGAGCAAATATTCAATTATGTTAGTCCAGACCACCAAACAGTTAATGACAGCAGGGACAATATTTAAGATTACTGCTTTCAAGGGTAGTTAAAAAATTTATAGGCACATGCAACTACATTTATGGTCATATGCACATCTGTGGTTGAAAAGACCTCCAAAACCATGTCATGAACTATAATCACAAAAGTTTTGAGCAACCATCTTCAACCAATTGGAGCTGCAATGTCAAGGTTTTTTTTGGGTCTGTCACCACTTAGTTACCACAATTGTAACTGCATCAACTACATTTGTCCACAATTTTCTACAATGCTATGGATCATGTCAAAATAGTAACCGTGACAACAATTTAAAACCTTGGTACTAATAGACCAAACTTAAAACCATAACATCTTGGACTACAAATTAGTTTTTATGATCTATCAGGAAAATATATTGAAACTAACATCTTGGACTACAAATTCAACATCATAAACCATACCAAATATGTGACTCCCATCTACCAGTCCTGCGGTAGAAGGTGACACCCCGGTATTGCGAGCTGCGAGACCTTGGTCCTCTCCTATTTTTCCTCACATGAGGTAGCTTCTGCTGTACGGTTCTCAGTCCATTTTGTCCATCTGGCTCAGGAAAGGACAGGTTCAACAATTGAGTCTTCTCCCACAACCCCGATTTCAAATCAGGCACTCTTCCTCCTTTATCATAAGAATTCACAGGGAAAAGGGTCCTTGTCACCATCTCTCCCTTTTGTGCCATGTTCTGCTCCTTGTTTCCTTCAGTGGCAGCATCAAACTCTGAGCCACCCCTCTCTTTCTTCAGTATGTCAAAAATCAAGGGAGAGGAATTGTTTGAGGAATCTTCATCCGGAGGATTCCACACAGAGGAGTTGGAGGTCCTGGAATCTGAGATTTCAGGTGGAAAATTTTGCAGTTTCGCCCCCTTTTGAGTGCTGCTTGAGCCAGCATCAGCATCAGCATGGTTGATGTCAACATTGAGATCAAACATAGCCATGTCGTGGAAAAGCTCTCTTCTTTCACCAGCTTCTGGCTTCAAATCTCACTTTTGGAAGAGTCTCATGTACTTCCTACTGCAGTGAAATGAAACTCAAACTGAGAGAGAGAAAGAGAGGACCCTTTAAAAGTTAAGCACAGCAGAAGAAGATACAAGACTGAATTGGTGAACCTATAAAGTATCTGACAGAACTACAGATAACTGAAATTAAGGTTAGAGGAAGATATGAGAGAGAACAGTGGATAAAGAGAAGAACAGAAGCTTGTTCCAAAATAAAAGGAGATAAAGCAGAAGAACCGGTTGAGACTGACTCAGAGACGTGATTTACCTCAAATGCAAAGATATTGTAAACAAGTGCTGCCTGTGAGAACTGATGCACATGCCCTTATCTTTTAGATAGAGGGGTAAGACGCAGGACCATAACCTTGGACCTTGTTTACATTTAAGATATTGAATCTATTTAGTTTTAATACAATTTACTAGATGGTTAAATTAATAGAATATGTTAGCATAATGCTACTGCATAATTTTATACCTTTAGAAGAAATTTGATAAATATCTTTGTCTTGTTTTTGTTGAATCATTTACTATTTGGCCACAAGTTTGGTCTGATAAATATCTTTGTCTTGTTTTTGTTGAATCATTTACTATTTGGCCACAAGTTTGGTCATATAATTAAGCATGCTTTCAACCACCTTAAAAACAAGAAGATAAGATTTGAGAAAAAGCTAACGGGGCTTACGAGGAGGAGGGGGAACTACATATAATACTAAATGTAGAATAACTAAGCATATAAAATAGAAATATTTGTTATATGTCCCACAAAAAGTACTACATTAGATAAACTGATATGGAGCAACTGTATTAAGAAAAAAGGCAAGTATGATGTTATGTGATTCTAAAAGTAACCAAATGAATACATAAAACAAAATCAATGAGATGAAGTTAGCCATAATGTATGTTGTAAACTAGATATTTTTGTTTTCACTCTTTTGCATAGATTTTTGAGTAATGTGAATGAGCAAATTTGGTGGGTGCAAGAAAAGCTTTACACATGTGTGAATTGGTGGATGTGGTTGAGGTGGTTTTTGGCATACACGAAAAGGCAATGATGGAAAATTGGACCACAGGGCCCTAATGAATGGAGTCACTGTTTTCATTTTGGTCCATAAGGCATTACTCAAAAGGATATAACTCCTCTGAATCACACATTTTTACAAGATATATTATATCTAATTATAGGGCAGGCAATATGAGTAAAGAGACAGATAGAGTGGGCTATCACCACACTTAATTCCTTCGACCTTTTTCTCCATACGCAGCCTTTAATAATTGCCCTCTGCATCTTCTCCCAGATTCTATATCACTCAAAAAACATTTTTCTCTATTTTAAGCACATTATAATTTTAGAGACCTTTAATTCAATTTTGTTATACTGAATGATTAAGATATTTTTACTTTTTTAATATCCTCTTATTATTTGATTTCATTATTGGTTACAAGAAGATGCAGAAGAGTCATTACTTCTGTATGTTCTGTTATTTTCATCAATTCATGATGGACAAGTTGAAAGACAGTGACACTACAAAGAGATTGAACAAGTTAAGTTAATTCATGGAAATTTTTCCTAACGTAGTATGGATTCGATTTTTGTTCTTCATGGCACACTTTGCGAAATATTTACACACATAGATTTGTTTTTTATTTAGGTCAAAATTGGATGTTCGAAATGTCGAATTCTATTCTTAGATTAACTTATCTGACATTAAAATATAGTCGGGATTCCGTTTCCAGATAACTAAATTCTGAGCTAGTTTTTTATTTTTTTTTTTACGTTTTTGATTTATTAAATTATATAAAGGAGAAAATTTTGAGAAAAATAATTAATTGAAAACAATCGGTTAGAGTAAATATTAAAATTAATTTTAATAATAATAATAAATAATTATATTTAGTAAATGTGCAAGATTTAATTATTTAGAGAGTAAAAAATTAAATAAACAAATATTCAAAAGAAATATATTTAAAAATAGATAATTTTTTAAATAAGAGAAATTTTATTGAAAAGAAATAAAGGATTTTAAGACAATAATGAAATGTATGTGATATGATTAAATGTATTCAGCAGTAAAAAAAAATTAATTTTAAAAAATAAGTGTTCATAGCATATAAATTTAGAGAAATATAAATTTTCATAAATAACGAATTTAAAGGACACATATTTTAGAAAATATAATTTTTAAAAGTATGTAAATAAGTAAATTTTATGAATAAGTAGAAGAACGAAAGACTTGTGAGAAAATGATTGAAAAGTTTTTCATTCAGTTGAAATTTGTGAGTTGTGTATAATCAATATTTTAAATAAAATATTGATAATTGGAAAAAAAATATTTTAGAAATATTGGTAAAGGAAATTAAAAATGTATAGAAATAAATTTTTCAACTAACAAATTTTTGAAGTAATATTATTGTATACTTATAATAATGAAGTTTATGAAGGTAAATGAAGTTGACAAGTGTATAATAACTAAATTGAAAATTGGGTTGAAAAAATGTATTATAGTATAATTTAGTTTATTTATACTAATAATTTATCATATAATTTTTTTTAAAAAAATAGAGCAGAATGAATAAAAGAATATTTGAATGATTAGTTAAAGAGAAATTGAAATTTGACCTAAACACTTGTAAAGATAACACACGTAATTTGATGAAAAATAAGAATGAAATTAAATGTATAAATTGTATATTTTTAATGTTGTGGTGGTTAATATAAATATATTTTTAAAAGTCATGAATCAAATCATTACTTTATGATTGTTACACTTCATGGTTGAACAAAGTAATTGAGTTTTTTCTAATACTTTGATCATTTGTGCAACATTAACATTAAATTTGATTTTTAATGAATCGTCCACTTTTTTTTTTATTAACCACTCTAAGGGTTGATTTTGGTATGCAAAATAGTTTAGGGATTAAAATTAAAACTAAATATCCATGATATGTGCAAGATGTCTACAAATGTTGATCTCTAAAAGCTTGAGTTGGTGTTGTTATCTCCAAACTATCTTATGGAGTCCATATAAACTAAAAATATGTATAATGAAAGCAAAATGTTCTAAACAATGACACTACAAATAAAATATTTTATTGTTGTTTAGAATTGATAACCACCTTATATATAATATATATTAACTCTCTAGATCACTAAGTAGTTGTGGATAACATTTTGAAAATTAAAACTCTACCGCTACTTCACTTACAAATGATAAAGGTATGTTAATATTGTGTCACTTTTTATTAATTTGATTAAAGAACTAATATATGTGAATTTTATACAATAATAATGAAAGAGCAACTAATTGATAATAAGTTATAATTATTTGATAATAAGTTATAATTGTTATCATATTTTTTATATTTATAATAATTATTATTGTATTAATTTTTATTGTTAAGTGTGCTCTTTATATGTTTTAATTTTTTTTTTTAAATTATATGTAAAAGTTATTATCTTGAACGAAGGAAAGTTTTTCAGTTAAACTTGTTTTAGTTTTTGTTATATGATATCGTAGTTTTATTCACAATCGTTAGGAATAATATTGAAAAGTTCTCATATTTATCCCTTCCTAATTTTTTTAGTTTAAACTCTGATTAGTTTTAATTTTGATTTATTTGTGATTTCTTTTTTCATTTTAATTTGTTGGTGTTTACTACGTTTTAATTAATTTGTTATTCTCACGGTTTATTGCAACTGTTATTACTCTTTTTCATATAGACTAATTCTATGAAAAAGACGATAAAATAATATGTTTTATTTATAAATAATAATTACTGCAATAAACAATTGAAAAAACTTTTGAACAACTTACATATTGCCAGCAGCCTCCTCCAATAATAGAGTGGTGTGCTACAACCAAGTACGAAACATGTCCTCTTATATTACTCCCATACATGCACACCCAACTAAATAACACATCACCACCTTACATTCCTCCGAACCAAGATCAATGGCCACCACAGCGCCGCCGTCTCTGACACCCAAAACCACCCCATTGGGCCACCGTCTCTTCACGCGCATCCGCCTGGCCGCCCCCTCCGACATTCCCCACATCCACAAACTCATCCACCAAATGGCCGTCTTCGAACGCCTCACCCACCTCTTCTCCGCCACCGAGTTCTCCCTGTCCGCCACCCTCTTCTCCTCCACCGCCCAGCCCTTCCACTCCTTCACCATCTTCCTTCTAGAAGCTTCCCCCACCCCCATCCCTTTTTCAACCTTCGACTCCAACCCTTTCTTCCAACCCCTCACTAAGCTCGTGAATCTCAGCCTCCCCTTCGAGGACCCCGAGCGAGACACATTCAAGAGCAAGGATGGTGTCACTGTCGTAGGGTTTGTGCTGTTTTTTCCAAATTATTCTCCTTTTCTGGGAAAACCAGGGTTTTACTTGGAGAACTTGTACGTGAGGGAGTGTTATAGGAGGATGGGGTTCGGGAAAATGCTGCTTTCTGCGGTGGCAAAGCAAGCAACAAAAATGAAGTACGGAAGGGTTGACTGGGTCGTACTTGATTGGAATGTTAATGCCATAGGGTTTTACGAAGAGATGGGTGGTGAGATCGTAGAGGAATACAAGTTTTTCAGATTAACTGGGAAAGCTCTTGAGGCTTGTGGACACACCGAGTGAAACAACGTTGGACTTTGAAGCATCCATGTTTGAATACTATATAATAAACCATGTTAGAACATAATGTTTATATTGTGTGTTTTTGATGAACAATTGGTACTAATATTAAGGTTTAAAGATAAGAAAGTAGTAATTTTTCAGTTTAATTGTGATTTTTATCATTCTATTTTACAAAATTTACTACTTTTGTCTAACCTTTTTCTACAATTTTAATTATCCGACATATAAGTCCCTAAATTTGTTTATAGAATTTTCAATCAATTATATGTATTTTTGTTACTTTGTACACGAGTTACCAATTTAAATGTAATTAGATGATAATTTAATATATTTAAAAAAATTAAAGTTAAACAAGGTTTCCTATAGTTAAAAGTTACAGGTTCAAAGCATACAAAGAATTCAAAAATCAAAATTACATATAATTAAACATTAATAGACGAAAACTGTACAAACAGAAAATAGACAATAATATCACAAGTTTTTATAAAATATAAATATCAAAACTACTACTAAACCTTTTTCATCTAATAAATATTCCATATTTATTTCACCCAATACCGTTACGGTAGTTGGTGTAACAGACTTAAGTGTACCTAAAAAGAATATATGCAATCTTCATATATTAAATATTATTACTTAATTAATGTCCACTGTAAATTTTTGAATGATTTTACTATTTGGCTTCAATTGTAACCTACTACTGATGTTTAAAGTTCTTTCTTAATTTTTGACAGCGACTTGTTACCACTAGACGTGGATCATAGGATCTTGATCCCTTAAAAAGGAAATGAAAGGGAAAACTTCTCTTAAAAAAGAATCAAAATGATGCAAATGGAAGTATGAAGGTAAACAAGTAAAAAAATAAAATAAAAATAGACTAAAGGGAAAGAAATGAGAAGAACACACTATCTAAGTCTAAAAATGTTCATACATTGAAAAAAATTCTAAAAATAACAACCAAAACAAAGATAAGAAAAGAATTATCAAATTCTCACACAAATGAGATTTCATTCAATTTTTCAATTATCACTTATAAAAAGAAAAACCATTCATGTATATATATAGATGTACATCTGGTAAAAAAAAGAACGGATAATATAATTAACTTTTAACTCACTTAAGTATATTTATTGTTTCTTAATTTTTTAGGGAATACACGTAGCAGTCTCTAAAGAATAGAGAAATATAAAAACATGGTTTCAACCACCTTAAAAAGAAGAAGATAAGCTTTGAGAAAAAGCTAAATGTAGAATAAGTAGAGCCTATAAAATAGATAAACTGGTATGGGAGTTTTTTATTGAGCAACGTGGTTATAAAAGTAAGCAAATAAATGCATAAAAGAGAATCAATGAAATGAAGTTAGCTAAAGTAGATATTTTGTTTTGTTTGAGTAATGTGAATGATACAGAAAATCCTTTTCTGATGTGTGAATTGGTGGTTTTTGGTATACAAGAAATAGGACCACAGGCCCCTAATGAATCACACCTTCTTACAAGATATGTTACGTCTAATTATAGACATAATAGAGTGGGCTATCACCACACTAAATTTCTTCAACCTTTTTCTCCATACTCTCACCCTTCAATAATTGCCCTCTGGGATTACTGCATAGGCAAAAATACTAAATAAATGTTTTCTTTTTATAAAAATAGATTAATCGTATGACATAATTGTAACTAAAAAATTCATGTAAAATCGTATTAACATGATAAGATTTCAAACTTTAATAAAAATTTAATTAAATGATTTAAATTTATGAAATAATTAAAATTAACTAAATCTAGTTATAAATAAAAATAGATAAGGCTAATCTAATTTGATAACTTCCTAATACGTATGTGAAAAATACATATAGATTATTTTATTATGAGGAATATGATGGATAACTATGAATACTTTCTTTATTCTTTGATAAAAGCGAAACATTATTTAATATTACAATATTGAGTTTTAGGCAATATGGCGGTGGAATGGAGTCAACAAACATTTCTCACTAAGGTTAAGTATAAACAATAACTAAAATCACTTATTTTTTATAAGGTAGAGGTAGATTAATAATATATCAATTTTAAAATATAAGAACTAAAATGGATTTTGATGAAATTTACAGGAATCAAAATCTTTTTTTTTTCATTGCAATTTATGTCCATTTTTTTATTTTGAATATGTTTGAATAAATTTATTCATAAATATTTTTAAGAAAGGAAAATAAGAAAAAATAAAATTCATTATTTTATAAGGTAAATAAATTATTGTGTTGAACTTATTCATATTTCATTTAAATTCTTTTTTTTTAACTTCTGGATAAGTTAATTAACGTTAACTTATAAAAATAATTAATTTCAAAGTTTTCTTATTTTTTTATGAAAGCACTTCTCATTCATACTGAGATGTTATCGAAATAAATCTTATGTACATGCATTTATTGGATGATGAAATTTGGTATTGTAACGTCACATCATAAATATTTTTAGTTTAGAAAGAACAACAACGAAGATGATTTTATATATTATTTATTAAAAAATAATAATCAATACTATATAAATTGAAACTAACATCTTTAATAAATTTATAGCGGAACAAATAATTTATTCATTTAATATCTCTACCAACTTTTTTTCTTATACCATGCTTCGATCACTTCTATGTTTATCTAATATTAAACACAGAATTTTTCTTTTTCCATATTTCCCGTTCCATCTCTTTCCCTTTCATCAAGTTTCTATATTTTGCAAAGCAAGGTTATAAAATGATTTGATTTTTAAGATGTGAGAAAGAACTCATGAAAATAAAAAACAATAATAATTATTAACTAAAATATTGATAATTGAGATTGTAATTAATTTTAAATTGGATTAAGGTTATATTTAATTTTAACTACTGATTTCTAATCAGGATTATAAATCAATTCTAGTATTGAAACATAATATTTTATTTTAGAAAAGACAGCTCCTATATTACTTTAAACATGGAAACTACAATTAACTTCTTGGAGCTCATATCAAATGATATTTACAATCATTTTAATAACATGACACTCAAATCTCTTAAAAATTTTGGATAGGTGTTTATCTCTTATATTTTTAATAAATATCACTTATTTATCCTGTATTGTAATAAACTGATACTTACTTTCTTTAATTTATTTAAAAATATCATATTGACTACAAATTAAATAAAATATTGCTAAATTAAAAATATGAAAACTCAACTTAGTTAGAGGCTAATATCATTTTATTTCATTGGAGAAAATTCCAACTTGAAAAGCACCGTAAATAAATATTGAGAAAATGTGGTTATATAAATTTACTAAGATGAAAGAAGTTTGGCTAGGATGCATCAGGATTTTGAGCTCAAACGTGAAAAGAAAAAATAAGTTTTATTCTATTATCATAAATTTAGTTTTAAAAATATGTAATTTTTTTCAAGATCTAATAAATGTAAAATAAATAAAAAAATACATATATAAGTTATTAAATATAAGAAATAAAAAATTAATTAAAAAATAAGTAAGAAATTCGCAATAATCACGTACTAATTATTGTGACACTCAATTAACAAAATTCAAATTACATCTATGCCTTTCCATTACTATTACCAAAGTAACTTCAACTTTATATTTAGTATTAAACGTGACTAATTTATCTTTCCCTTTGCACGACCATTAAAACCAATTCTTAATATGTATATATATATATATATATATATATATATATATATATATATATATATATATATATATATTGAGCATTTAATAAAAGTCTCTAACTTCAACAATTTGAGACATAATTGGTTGTTAAGCACAGTTTTAGTGTAGATCAACATAGTCTCAATGCTATCTAACAAGTTCATGTTCATATATTATATACAAACGTGAATCCCCTCTAACTTTTTTCCAATGGGGGATATTTCCAAATCTTGTTTTTTTTTTTTTTTTTTTTTTTTTACATATGTAACTATATATTTAAGAATGAAATTAAAAATAAATAAATTATTTTTTAGTTCAATATATGCAATGAAAAGCTCAACCAAAACAAAAGAAATGAATTAAGCTCAAATACATAATACCTTTAATATTGTCTTACTAGACTTTATTACTATGAACTTCGGTCAACGTATTTCTATGTGAATCTTAGACAAATCTACAACTATTTAGCATATGACAAAAATAGTAGAATGAATTTATCTTAAAATTTAAGAAAAATATATAATTTAAGTTAAAGACTTGCATTGAGTAGAAAGGTTAATCCCGACAAAATACATGCCAACAAAGAGTCTCCATATAAGAATTTGGGTTGACAAAAAAATGCAACTACAATATATAAAACAAAAAATTACATCATATTTTGGATCAGCACTTCAATGCTAATAATTTTGGATCCATCAATGTCATGTAATATTGACTATGATGTTATCTATAATCATTTCAACAAACTACAGATTAATTTGTTTTTTAGTGTCCTACATAGTTGTCCACGTTACAATTCACATCTTATGTTTCACAAAATTACAAATGGAAGTTTCAAAAGTTGAAAATAATAATAATTACTTGTAACTATAACAGTGTCTTTCTTTAAAGAAGTCATTTAACTACAATATACAAGATGGTTTTATGTATGAATTACTTATTTTTATTGAATTATGGTATTCAATTAAAACATTTATAAGAACATATAGAGAAAGAGTGAGGGTAGAGAAAATGGGAAAGGATTAGTTTAATCCAAAAGTAAAATTTACTATTCATCCTTGTAATTATTTTTTTAATCTAATCGTTTTAACAAGTCAGTTGTTCCGATATTACACTGATAATGACAATGTTGATAAGTTGAAATTGAGAAAACTACATCTATAAGCTTACAAAATCAAATCCAATGTAAGAAAAAAAGAATTCTTGATCATGTCAATGTTGATTTATAGAGACCACCTACACTCCATCACACTCTAATATCAAGTACTTATTGTTGACGGTAATTTTTTATAAAAATAAATTATCTTTTAAAAGTTTATCATTCAAACACTTATCAATACGAACCAAATAATATAAATAGATGTATACTTTAATACATACACACACACACACCAATCAAAAGCACATCATTATAGGTTGAATACAGTGTGTTTTCTCCGTCTTATTTGTTCAACTCGCTAAAACAATTACATATTTGGTTCATCTCAAAATTTATTAATTTTGCCAACTTCTAGAGAAGCTTATGAAAAATAAGTCATTAATTCAACAAAATAATATCAACCAAACATTTGCTAAGTACTTGAAATCTGCTTAATATCACATGCCTATTATACAGTAACCACTCAAAAAATGTCTTGTATGAAAATCTGGTCAAGCATAAGCTAACGATTAACTTACTAATGCCCTTTACTGACACAGCACGCATATAACCAAAATGACTAGCAACAACTAAAGGTTAACTATAATTGGCTATGACTATTACATGTAGCATTGATATTGATACAGAAGCAGTGTTCAGACTAGAGAATTTAAACAATCAGGCTGGAGAATGATGGCAACTACAAAAAGAGGGTCAGTTACAAGGCTATACAGAAAACTAGAAAATGAATTACAAACTACAGAACTACAATAAAAGGAATCCTACAACCAAAAATATCTCTTAACAGAAAAATGGATGACCGGATGAAGTAAGATTCTCCGGTTACCTAACTACTACAGCAGCCCCTTGGTGAATATTTGCTTTTGCTGTTCATTCAGCCAAACTTGCCACCACATCATCATCAACACTCCCTAAAATGAGAATCACAAATATCATTTATAGTTCACAGAATATTACTTCTGAATGATGCAATCAAATAAATCACATTTTCTCCCTTTTATTTCAAGTGCTCGCAACTCTTAACACTCACAATAGTATTGAAGGATCATTAATCATGCTGGTAGCTAAAGAAGTGATAGCAGAATTCAAATTCCTTTTTCTACCAAAAAAAACAGTTGATTTACTTGTCAAATTTTAAAGAATGCTTGCTCTCAGACAAATAAAACTCAACTAGGATGGATTGGCATCATAGTAATGAACAAATTTTCGAAGCACATAATAGATGGCATGGATAGGAAGAATAACATACAAGGAGAAATGGTTACAAGAGTTATGATTAAACCCAAGGAAAAAGAAAGATTCCGCAAAAGTAGATGAAGAATACAAAGGAAGGACATTTGGAAGAGTGACTAAGGAGCTTGAAGAAGAACTATTAAAAGTCAATTACATAACTAGATTAGAGAACCCTTACTATATTTAAGAAAAATAAAATTTTTTAGATTAGTAGTATTCCCGTCTAGACCGGGGGATGAATTTTAGGCCCAAAATAAGATTAAGGAGGCGTGGGAAGTAGTCCAATTATGAGGTGGAAGTTGAATGAATATGCACCTGCCATGAAATTGGGTCGCGACCTAATTTAGAGGCCCAATACAATTATTAGGAACCAAAGCCCAATCAAACTGACGCTCTCTACGACCGATACTCGACTATGCACATTTCTGTTAGATCGTTAAGATTTAATATTGAATCATTAATTATAACTAAGGTGTCATTTAAATATAGTACCAAAATGTATAGATGAAAAGGTATAATGATAGAAAAACAACTTCTATTTAAACTAGCCAAAAGTGATCAAAAACCTTAGCAACTAGAACGCTAGTATTTTTAGAAGCTAAAACCATTGTTTGGCTATTAGGATAGCTCTATTAGGAATAAGATCATTTGTAGTGTTTGTTTAAGAGAATAGGATAGTATGGCCTAGTCTTGTAACCAAACACCACAGTTTCTTGTTAAAGCTTTAGGTGTTAGGTCTCTTCTCTTTTATATAGGTGACTTCCGTGTGTAAATCACAATTTGAAAAATTGAATGAATTATAGTTTTTGGAGAAGCTTGACCGTGAGGTATGAATATGTCTCTTTGATCCTTATCTTGAATCTTGAATCTCTTGCATTTAAGTACTAGTTCTTTGCACTTATCTTGAACTTGTTCAATTGGTGTGTTCTACATTCCTTTATCTCTTTCCACCTTTTATTATCATTTGATCTTTAATCTTTTTTCCAATGTCATTTACTTTTCTGCAAGCATTAACATCAGTTCAATGGTTTGCGTTCACCTTTTTGGTTGAGCCATGAAGCTTCAAAAATGGGTTTTATACCTGTCCCGCTTTGCAAAGGGGTGTATTTTGAACCTGTACCACCTAGGTTGGGGTGTATTTTAGGCCCAATGAAATACTAGGGGCGTAAAAAGCAATCCACTTATAACGAAAAATTGCATAAACGCACACTTGTCAGAAAAGGCTCAATGAAGGGGCCAATTAAATTATTATTAAATTACTAAATTACCGTCCACATAAACTGTTGCTCCTCCTAACCATATTCGACGATGGACGTTTTTGTTAATTTGTTGAGATCTAATACCAGATAATTTAAATAAACCAAATTATGTTTAAATTTGGTACAGGAATACCTCATAGGAAAGGTATATATAAGGCGCTGGGATATGGAAAAATCTTCTATTTAGACTAGTTAAGAGCGATCAAAAACATCAGGAGCTAGATTAGGTAGGACCCAAGAATATGGTTGGGGTGCGAAAAGTGACGGACTAGTTTAAGAGCGACCAAAAACATCAGGAGCAAGAAAACATCATGAGATTCATTCCATGAAATCCATACAATTCTTGCCTTCTTTTGTGATTTCCTTTACATCTTCAACAAATATTTGTCTTGTCTTTGAATTCTATGTTTATTTTGTTGAAATCTTGTTTTGTTAAAACACAGGTTTCATATTTCATGTGTTCTTCATAAATTTCCATGATCCAGTTAGTTGAATCTTATTCTAGGACCATTCTAAGACAACCTACAAAGAGAGATCATGTTCTTATGGTTTGATTTTGGTTCATAAACTTGGTTTGTGGCAATATAGAAAATTTCAATTGGCTGTGTACAACAGTTTTACACTGATGAGTGCATGTAAATTAAATTCAAATCCTGAGCATGCTCATCTTGATTGCATTCTATTTCGATAGTCTGCTAGGACTTTCTTTAGAAGTACCTATTTACCCTAAATTAAGGTTATGGAATAATCCAATCAACCATCAAATCAAAACTATACCTGAATAACTAAGATGTGTAAACTGAGTTCGTATATAAAACAAAGGATGATGTATCCAGCCTTATATGAATTTAGTGGATTAAGATCAGATGCAACTTAGATCTAAGTAAGGGTGGATGCACACCCCTACTCCCTAAATTTTCAAACAAGTTCACTTTAAGGTAGCCTTTTACATGATAACAGGGCCCAAAGCAAAAAAAATTTCCTTAAACTAGAGCATACCCCAACAAAATAGCATAAAATAACTGTAGCCTAAGAGTGAATCAATTAAAATATTGTATGAAATAGCAATTTAAATTACTTACCAAGATTAACTTCAAAATTGGAGAGATCAAAATGCATCTCGTGGTCCTGTGTTGTGGCAACAGAAGAAGCTTTGAACAATGCACTTGGAGTATAGTTAAGCTGGTAATTCACAAGTATTGGACCAAATATGTTGAACTTTTGAGCACTACTACAAGCAACCTCTGCATCAGAACACTTTTTAAAAACCACTCTTGCCCGGCTGCTTACTGTATCAACTTCTGTCTCAGCTTCCTTTAGTGGTCCAAAACGCCTAAACATTCTATTAAGATTTGTTTCTGAGGGAACAGAACCCAACTCAGCAAAGTTCATAACAAGTTCAGCAGGGGCATTCTCATTTATATAACCAGCAGGTTTTTGAGGAGCCTCAACATGATTACTGTTAGAATACTGTTTTCTGGAATAGGGCCTTCGACCAACGGTAACAGGCTTCCCTGGATCAGCAGAAACAAGTTCATGGTCCTTTTTCCGGATTTTCCGTGCTGGTTGTGCTGGTTGCGACAGTTGTGCTGGTTGCGCTTCACTGCCATTGTCAATGACCCTGTCTGTCCAATATGTGTCACTCATATCCTCAAATTCAAATGTTTCAGGCGATCCACCTATGGGTGGCTGCTTCCTTTTAGTGCCAACTTTTTCTGTACAAAAGATATCCTTTACAGCATCACCAGCCACAGTTATCGAATCTCTGAAATCAGAGAAGAAACTTACAATAGGATTCAGGAAGCGATAATCTCCAAGAGGGTCCTCTGCCACCCAATGAAGTGAAGATAGCAAACCATCCAGAGATGAATACTCTGTTGTAACAACCATACTAGACCTCTGATCCTCATCAAAGGAAACATCAAACCCATTCCCAGAAATGCCTTCAGAGCTAACATCTGTCTTCTGAGCCCGGTCACCAGAACTCTTCACCACAGAGGGTGAACCAGTAAGTTTACTAGCAACCCTACGAATTCGGTCACCAATTAAAAATGACGGCTTTGTGGTATTAGAAACTTTTGCAACAGAAATTGTTTTCCTTCCATCTTGCTTCCCAAAGTCATCACCATAGTGATCAACAGTCCTCCTTTTTTTGGGGCGTCCAGGTGAAACGAGATTATCATTTACCTTCTCATCAAACCAATAATCATCATCAGGAGAGTCCAGAGTCCCACCCATTAGTTCAGACAAGCTTCTTTCCTTCTTTGTTTCTTGCATATCCTTCAAGTTATGTTTCCGTTTGCGGCGAGTGCTTTGGTTTTTCGAATTTCCAGATCCGGCTTGACCACCATTCTTGCTTAGAGAGGCTGAATAATCAATAGCATTATTCTCATCACCATGAACTAAGGTGTCCATGTCATCGTCAAAACTTCCACAATATTGTAATTCTGGCAAGCAAGAGTAACCCTTGAAGCGATAGAATGCAAGCAGTTGAGCCTTAGCAATCCCAAGCTCCAAACGATCAAACCCACCAGTTGGCAATTCAGATAGTGTTTTCAAGTACTCTACAAGCTTCTCAGGTGAAAAGGTACTTGCATTTAGAGATTCATCCACCCCATGTCTGACACTTAGTTCTGGTCGGATCCCAGTGTTTTCTACAGTCTGGAATTTAATTGAGTCATAGGTATCTTTAGGTATACAAGAACATGACAGCCCATATTCTACTCGTCTTGTTACTTCATCAAGAGCACAATCTACAGCATTCTGAAATGACTCTGAAGTGCTCTGCTTTTCAATAGAAGAGAAATGTGTCCTAAATGGTTTTAGCTGAGATTCTTCATTCCAAGCAAATGTTCTGTCCCCAAAATATGCTACCAAATAGCAGTCCTTTTTATAATGCTTCATTGCCTTCTCAGACGAATCTGAGGGATCAAATATCTGTCCAGGCCACCATGGGTGGCTTCTCACCTTTCCCCAAACCATATTTGACACCGAAAAGTTGCTTTCCTTTTCTGTTGGCAGCAAATATCTTGCACAATGAGATAGTTCTGAATTTGCAGCCTTCATTAATGACGACCGCCTCGTGACTCTTCCCTCTACTTTTCTCTGTTCAGGTTCAACAAATTCTTGAAGTTCCCGAGCTCCATTTGAACCAACCTGCTCAGAAATGCCTATTTGTACTTCAACCTCTTGCCTAATATTAGACTCATCATGGACTTCGTCCTTTCCAGCATCCATCAATGCAAGGTTATCCTGGTCCGCAATTTGAGCATCTTCTACAATTACAGAAATTGCATTAGCATCTAAATTTTTCTCACTCCTGAAAGATACAAATGTACCTTCATCCACAGAATTACAAAGACCATTGTCAGGAATGAATAGAAAAGTTGTATTTATGGTTACAACATTTTTTACAACTGATTGAGCTGAAAAGTACCAGTTACGAGATCAACAGAGATCTTACCTTCAATATATGAAGTGTGGTTCATTGTTTCAGTAATTTCTGTCTCTGGTTGAACATTGACTTCTACTTCTGTCCCCTTCAGCAAACCACATCCTTTAGCATCAGAAACATCGTTGTTTAATTCATCTTCTTCTTTTAAATCCTTATCAACTATTCCCTGCCCTGTATCTGAAGTAACCTGTATAGTCTCAGACATTTGTTCCTTTTCAGTGCATTTTCTCAAGAACTGTTTTTCCTCAGAAGTTGGCAGAACCTCATCCATTGTAACTTCAGTTCCACCAACCACTTCTTTGGAGTCATCATCAACTCTATTAATCTCCACGGGTTGTTCAACATCTGAATTTAACTTTTCATCAGATTCAACTTTGTCACCGATACATTCTTTCTCCAATATTTTATCACTATGCAAGTTGGCAATGTTCTTCTCTTCGTCTAAGGTCACATCATCTCCGTCCCTTTTTGCTCCATTATCCTTTTCAGCACATTCACTCTGTACATTCTCTCCTTCTACAGAACTACCTGTTAACTGGTATCCTAAACCATCATCATATCTACTATTTGTCACCTTGTGATCTGAGGCTCCCGCATCCAGTGCATCTGTGCACTCATCCCGGGTATCTGCCACAATAGGATCTTCGATATTGCTGACTGCAGTCCCCACTTCTTTCTGAGCTCTATTATCGAAAACAGCTTCCTCCTGTAAAGATGCAGCATCAACTTCACTACCAACAACTGCTTCATCTCTATCTTCCCTCCTCACTACCACATTATCCAATTCCATTGCCACATTCTCGCTCCTACCTTCTTCAGATTCTACACCCTGAGGGTCCCCACCACCTACGGCGCCAGACCAGACATTCTCCCCAAAACCCTCAACTGATCTACCACCACCCACTTCACCACTCAGCTCAGCACCATTCCCATGTGTGCAAACACCATCTATGTACAAATCAGACCCCAAAACCTCCACCATTACATCCTTCCCATTACAATCCCCACCCTCTCCAATTAACTCTCCCGAGAATGAACCCTCCATCTGAACCTCACCCCCATAATCCACAGACCCTTCTAGGGTTTCACCCCCCACTTTCCCCTCATGCTTCACTGCGGATTCTGAAGTTCCACACAAACCCTTCTCTTGTTCCTCCATGGGTACTGTATCTAACAAAAAATTAAAACTTCAAACATTCAATAAACTAAAAAACCCCAGCTTTTCACCCCGGAAATTTGGAAAATTGCAAATGACCCAGATGAAAAAAACCGCACAGATTTCTCCACGACGCACACCGAAACAAAGGGAACAAGAAACAATATTGCAATAATCCCAGAAAGGAAAATAACATATAAATCAAACGTGGATACCCATCAAAGAGAAACGAACAATAAAAAAAACAAGAACAGAGTTGGTACCAGGGTTAGATCTTGTTGTTACAGTGAAAAGTGTACTGAGGGTTTGGCTGTAGGTTTTTAGAGAGAGAACGTTTAGAGAGAGAAAGGAAAGTCCCGATTCTTAAATCCGGATATAATGCGTCCTTGTCCTTTTCGCTTTTCAACTTGTGGTTTCACTAACATTACCTGCTGGTGTTGGTAATGTCCGTCACGTCACCTTCGTTTATCTACGTGCCACTTCTTTATTGGGCCACGTGTGATGGTAAATCTGGAACTATACAATATAATCATTACATAAACCACTTTGGCATTTGGAATTATCATGGAAGTAAGTATCACTGAAATCTGGAACTCAGCATTTAGTGTTGTTATACGAGGAACATTGTTTAAAATTAAATTTGTTATAAACATCGTAAACTTGTTTCAGATAAGTATTTTAGTCAATCAATTCATTTTTCTGCAAAATCCAAAATTATTGAGACTAATAATTTCTATTATCTTCCTATTAGTTAGTAATTAAGTAGTTTATTTAACTTTGTGTAGAAACTCCATATTTTCTTCTTAGTAGTCATTAGTGATAAGATATGTTTTAGTTTATAAAAGGGAAAAAATTTGGATAAAGGTCAAATTGATGAAAGGATGTTACACTTTTAATTAATATTTGTTTAATTTGAAAGTAACTGTCATTTTAATTTTTTCAAACTTGTTTTTGTTTTTATTAATTGTTTTTATTTTCAATTTTTTTAATCATTATAAAAATATATTTGTTTTTTTTTTACTACTCCTTATTGTGAAAGGAATGAAAATATTCTTTTTTTTCTCATCCTCTTATAGTTTTCTACAAGAAGTACCACATGAAAACAGGTTAACAAATTTGATTGAAGAGTTTAATAAATTTGATATTTTCTCAGGTGTACAAAAAAAATTGAATGTAAAAATTCTCTGGTTATATGATTGCATTGAATAGTTGATTGGTGCTACACAAGTAATCAAATAAATAAAAATAAAAGAAACATTGTAACAATATAATCCACCATAAGTAGTACAAATTTAGGAGGACTAGGTACAACATATGATTAGGAGGGAAGTGTGGATTGATTTAATCAAAAGGAGAAACTAAAGAAATCCAAAAAAATAAAGCAACCTAATGGGTCAAATAGTTAAAAAGAAATATAAATGATGGAAAAGAAAGAAAAGACAAACACTATTTTTATCATCCTAAATTTATTTCAAGAATATTTATAGTGATTTCAGAATTTAACTTATCACCTATGTTAGGTCTTCTTATACTTGACTAAATAAATTTTGAAAAAGTAATATCGTCTTTTATTAATATAGTTTATTAAATGTCTTTTCTTAATGATAAATATTTTAGTATAATAACTTCCTAATTACATTCATAACTTCAACTTCCTAATTACAATTATGTTGGAATGTGTAATCTTTTATTTCATTAGATTATTGGGAGATTCATTCTTTATATGGAATTAATAATGTCTAAAATTATTTAATGTTACGGGTGTGTGACATAATTGGGTGATAATAATTTGTTTTAGACTTAAATGCAATTTCAACTCTATTTCACTAGGGTTATAGTTGATCACGTGATCAGGGTAAATATAAATCTAAAATCATCTCAAAATTTTCTCTCTTAATATGTTTGTATTTTTAAAAAAATAAAAAACAAATAAATTTATCAGTAATAATGATCGTATTGCACTTAATTTCTTGAGTATTTATACTTAATTTAGTATCAAGTTTAAGTTATCTTTTTCTTTATGTAAAATAAATAATAAATCTATTAACTTATAAATATGAAATATTGACTTATGAATACTACTAAGTCTTATAATACTCAATTAACTAAATCTTAAATAACTATATACTTCATTTAGTTATATTCAGTACAACCTTAAATGCTTTATCTTTTATCTTATTAAACTATTTAAAGATAAATTATTTATATAGAATATATATTGGATAAAAGTATCTATTGTAATAAATACGAGATACAATTTAGATGATAACTATATGTTTGGATATTAATATAGTGTCAACTTAATTTCAATACAAATGTATCTTTAACAAAAATAATGAGTGATTGTGTCAAAAACTCAACTTAGAAAGACAATTACATCATATTTAATAGCACCAAAGTTATTCTAATATTTAAATAATTATATCATTAACAAAAACAATGAGTGGTTGACTCAAAATGTCCACCTCACTCAAAAGTAATATTGTCAAGTAGTATAAAAAATTAAGAAAATATAATAATTTTATGGTAAAATAGATATAATCAAGTTAATTAACATTCGTATATTGTTAATTACACATTATCTTTATTTATCTCTTGAAATTAGACTAGTATTGAAAAGATTTTTGTGGAATTAGAGGTAAATTCTAACATTGTGGCAATGTGAGATGAAAATAATATATGAAATATTTAGATTTAACTGAATACATAATGATATGATTATTATTATTTTGTTGATACTCATTGTCTTAGGAATGAGTAGCCACTAAAATTTCATAAGGATACAAATTTTAGATTAGACAATCAAAGGTGTTCTAACATGTATCATTATTATTAGTTAATACTCATTGCATTACGACGAGTAGCCATAAAATTTCATAAGAATAAAATTTATAGGTTAGACACTCAAAGATGTGCTAACATAGGAAGAATTTAAGAACATACTAGACTTCAATTTTAGAAGAAATTCCTTATTCATCTTTACAAGGTATTAGTATGCTTATTTATAGTATGTGATTGACCAAAATTGGAGTCAATAATTTGAATTAAAAAATAAAAATAAACTTTAAATTTTAATACACAATGAGGAGAAGTTATATGGATTTTACTCTTGCCTTACCTCTTTATCTAAACTCAGTACAATTGAAGGATGTCATGTGGATGTCACATATTTATTGCCTTATTGTCATCAGCTACAACGTGCTAGCCCTAAGCGTGTTAGAGTTTGATTGGACTTGATTAAGCCCACTTAATGCTCAAAAACTGAACACTTCTTCCTACACCTTTATATGTTCTTCCTATACCTCTATAATATAGATAAATTGACGAATGTGTTATTAGGTTAAAAAAATATTTCAACCTCTCACTCCTTTACTCGTGTCGCTTGCTCTTGTCGCTTGCTCTGCATCTTCATTATACACATTCACTGTTGTTCCATTCTTCATCCATGTGTCCCAAGACAAGTTTGATTTACGATTTTAGTTTGATTTGGATTGTTTAAAGATGAATTTGGGTATATCGATAAATTGCGTATGCATCTACATTTTTTTTATAAAAAGGTTATACCGAATTTTATAATTTAGTGTACAAAATTTTTTGTTATACATACCAGATTGTAGAATTCGAAAGGTAACTCTCGATTCAATATTACCTCTTAGATTCTACAATCTGGTATGTATAACAAAAAAATTTGCATACTGAACTATAAAATTCGAAAAGCAACTATGATTTAGTATTAAACTTTCAGATTTTACAGTTTACTAGATATAACATTATTATTTTACATATCGGATTCAACAATACAGATCACCCATTTTATATGAAAAAAAACTATAAATATACAAATTATACGCATTCAACCAAATCCATCTAAGAACAATCTAAAGAAAAACATATTACTAAAAAAAACTCACCTTCACTCATTCCCTACAGAGAAACCTAGTGAAAGACCAAAGAACAATTGTCCTTAGATGCCAAATGGAAGAAGAATGAAATTTCAAAGAAAGAAGAAAGCAAAAGGAGGTGCCGAGGGGTGAGGTTAAAATATTTTTTACCTAAAGACAATTTTTAATTTTTGTAATGTATAAAAGTGCGGAAAAGAACACTCTCAAGAATTACATACTAATTTAGACATGGCCAAATACAAGTTTAAATCCTAATTTACTAAAGCTTCATACAATGTGAAATATATACATTGAAGCTCAATAGTAAAGAAAAAAGATCTTAAACTATTCTATACATAGTGGAAATTAATCTAAATTAATAAAAGTTTGATTCTGCTTAATTCAACTGAGTATCATTCTTCCTATATCTTTATGACTATTTCTATATTAGTCGACTAAAGAGTTTTCCATCAACATACCAAAACGAGTCATAGAAGGTCACAAACACATATTCCTCTTCTTATATCATGAAATGTCCAAAGAGCATATATTCTTATCCTTTTTATTTCTCTTTAGTCCTCCATTCTCGTTATCTCTTTGGATGTCAGATTTAGACGCCAAACACATTAGAAATGACTTTCTAAAATTATAAGCATTATCACTTTATTTACGTAATAAGTTGTTAGAGGTTGCTTCTTTTTGCACTCTCAAATTTTGTTGTGACACCACATAATTTAGAAAATAAAATCATAGTATTCCTGTTTTTTCATATTATTTTTTAGATTAGGCTTTTTGAAATTATTGAATAAACCTTCTGGATTGTAAGATTGGAAAAGAAAAATTGTGTTATAGATTCTTCAATCCGTAGTTATAAGATTTACAGCTCAAAATTCAACCATTGGGAAAAAAGCCGTCACTGCTATAAATCTTCAACCAATCTGTTGTTGCTGACTCTGCAAAAATTGTCCTCTTCTTCAAGAATATTTACCATCCTTATCGAAATCTTGGCTGCAAGTCTCTTTGAATAGATATGATACGATTCAAATCTATTTTTGTCTCAGAAAAGAGTTTATTTTCGGATTAAGGGTTAAAAAAAATTGAGATAAACTCTTTCTGAATGAATAGCTGTGGTGTACTTTTTTCAGATAATTCAATCCCGAGTTGTCAGCTCCAGATAATACTATCAATCCAGAATTTTCAACCTTACATGTACAAATTATACTATCAGGACCATATTTTTGTTTTTCGTATGATATAATCTGGAAGGTTATTCAATACTTTCTAAAAGCTTAATCTAAAAACATAGAACCATTATAGTCCCTTTTCAATTATGGGGTTGATACAAGAAAATATGAAATGCAAGAACAAACAACCTAACTCGGATAACGAGGGAACTTTTTAAAATTACAAGGGAACCAACCCTTTGTAGAACAGTAGCCAATTTTTTTCACCCTCAACTCAATTTCTTTTCTTTTCTTTTGTTTCTGTTTCTTTCTTACAGTCTGCTTAGATAAAAAGAGATAGCATTCTTACAGAGAACAAGAGGACGTCCCTGGTTTGGTTAAAAAAACAGGGGCTAAGGGAAAAATCTAACTTATTTGATATACAAGAGGAAAAGGTATGGATAATATGCTATCATTTTTTTTTATCATAAATAGTAATGACAAAGATAAATAGTAATGAAAAGATAGAAGGAAAAGAAAAATTGGATTATAACTTTTGAACAATTTAGATTTTTTTTCCTACATTTTATTTCTTCAAAATTCCCCAACATTTGAGGAAACAAAAATAAGAGATAACCCATTATTTCTTTCCCCTTAATCAAGTTTCCCAATCAAATGAAGTAATATTGAAAAGAATATCTTTTCCCTCCATTTCTTTCTATCAAAATTAGGTATAAAGAATGCCAATATAATTTTGAACGAAAGAATTAAATTAAAAGTGAATACAAAATATTTATTTTAATGTTTAGCAACTCAAACAATATTAATAACAAGAGTAATTAAAAGATTACAATATTGAAATTATTTTAAATCTTCATCTATTCCTTTTATTTTATGAAAATATCAAAATTTAAAACATTTATCAAAAATGTAAATTTTACCCTCACTTTGCTCTTTCTCCAAAAATACTCAAATATAGCCTGAAAACGTAACAAGGATTTAGCAAACAATTTCTCTGCAATTATCATTTTCTTTAACACCCAAAAAAGCATATGCTGTGCAATTTATTTCAAAATCAAAATTAAAGAAAAAAATAAATACAACACTTCGGTTTTACTGCTTTTTGAGCATTCTTACCATGATGTGGAAAGATACAAATAAGAGTTGATTGCAGACATGCAACTAGCCAAATTATCAAACAATTGATGAATCGCATGAAACGGATGTGCTGAGAAATTGATTATTATCAGATATATCAGGAAAATCCATATAGAAGGTTGAAGGTAAACAAAATGTAGAAAACAATAATAAACACCAAAACCAATAGGCTAGTCTAGGATCCCCAAATCCACCTTATTGTTGCAATTGAAGCGAAAGATGAGTTAGGCAGAAGCTGTCTTCTTTTGCTGGAAAATGACAGCATACACAGGAACTGCAACACCAATGCTGAAAGCAGTGAATACAGCAAGGGACATTTTCAATCCCTGGTGTTTCATCCTGTCCAAGTTGTACATGTGCTTTGCATGAAGATAATAGGGCTCATCATGACCATGTCCACCCCCCATCCTCTTCATGGGAGTTGAATGAAAACCTCTGCTCACTGTCAACATATTATGTTCCAGTAAGAAGGCGGAACTCTGATGAAAACAGTGACTTTCCAAGAATCTAAAAGAGTATTGATATGCAATTGTGTATACATACACGCTCAGATATCAGTAAATGTTAACGATTATTAAACAACTAATTTTCCAGAATCTAACAGGGTATTGATATGCAATTGTGAGTACATACATACACACTTATTGCAGTAGGTGGATTGACAAGCTTAATTATATACAGCAAAATTTTCGATCATGTTAAAAAAGAAAGCAGTCAACAAAATTCAAATCTCAACCTAATAAACAATAACAAATATTCAGGGATCAACTGGTCTGGAACAAGAAACAGTAGGCGCTAAAGATCCAACATATATTTTAAGGGTAGATCCGGATAGAGAAGGCCTTTGTTTGGGACTGTTTAGAGATAAGAAGAAGCAATTAAAGAATTATCATGTAATTATCCAAGACTTCTGCATTAGCATCAACCTGGGAGTGTTAAGAAAACGTGAAAGATTGTAAGTAATCAATCACAAACAATTTAACAAAGCAAAGGAAAGTTGCTCTTAAATACTCCATCCCCTTTACTTCTCTCCTCTTCCCTTCCATTAGTTTTATTCCTTCTCATAGGAACTCTCAAACGTTCAATAAACTAAATGCCCTATAAATACAATAGTGGATTTGGAACTTAAAACCTGAGGATAAATGTGAGTTTAACAGGATAAAACATATGTACCAAAACGTCATGTACGTACAGAAAATTTGCAAAATCGGTTACAGCAATTAACAAGAAAAAGAAAAACTTAATCATTCCCAACCCAACAGTCTTTCCTGCAAAGAAAGCCCACAAACAAGATTTAACTGCTTCCCTCCATTTAATAAGAAAGCTCTTTCAAAAGCCAACACTTCTGTACTATCAATAACCAATTGAATTTGTACCTATAAATTAAACTATAACTGAACTCATCCAACAGTATACAATCAACTGCACGTAGCTCATACTTAGAGGGGTCTATGGAGTGTAGAAGTATGCACTATGCAGCCATACCTGCCACATGCAGGAGAGCAAATAAACAAAGAAAAAACAGCAAACATGCAACAGAAACCAAAACTCCTTCTACCTCAACAAACATCACCCTTTCCATGCTGTAAAAAAGGACACTTTATCAAATACAAGAAGTCCTTTGGTTCTAGGTTTACATGGTCTCATCTGTATGAGCTCAAAGAACAGAAAAGTGACAGTCCCAAACCTGCACTCCCTCTTGGTCCAGTTTTCCACATTCAACTAGAAAACAACCATCAACTAAAGTCACTGCCAACACCTCTCCCATCAAACTCCACAATCGATATAAACAAACACAGCGCGAATTGCACGTTAATCCAGCCCTACACTTTCTCCTCGCACAGATTGCATTTCATTCCCAACGCAGGTATGTCAACACTAACAGTTTCCTATAAAATTTGTTAAATTCATGAAAAAAAAAAAATCCCCACTCTTCAATACAACACAACCTGCAACCAACCATTTTTTTTTTCTATCACGAAATAAAAAACCCTAACAATAAAAAAAATACCTCGCCGTTACAGAATCCTCCGCATCCTTAACCGAATTCATCATAAAACAACGAAAAGGAACATCATCGTAAAAGCAAACACGAATTGCATCAAGATTTGCGAATTACAAATCACAAAAACATTAACGAAAGGGAGGATTTGACCTGAGGTAGAGAGGGAAGATTCAGAAGAAGCGATGAGTTTTGCGGCGGATCTGAGTGCGTTGTTGAAGGCCATTGCTAACGCAGATTGGATTCGAAAGCCACGCGCTCGAAAATGAACAGGTTTCCCTACACGCTTGCCTTTTCGTTCGACCTTGAGTTTCGTCGCTCTTCTGAAAACCCTTCTTTGTTTCGTTTTGAGTTTAATATAACCCACTTTTTTTTTTTTCTTTTTTTTTAATTGGGCTCGTTGGTTAAGCCAAGTGAATTAAAATTTAACAGAAGTATAAAAAAAATCCTAAAACTCGCAGTTATAGTTATTTACGAAATAATCGCTTAAACTCTAAAATTATTATTATCGATAAAAATATAGCAGTGTGATAGAGACGAATTAATTTCTATTCATATGAAGTTTTTTATAGACTTAATTTAATTTGCAAAAACTTTTAGAATACCATTTAAATAGTTGTTTATATTCTAACAAAATTACATCACATGTTCTAAAATATTTTGAAGTGATATAAGTGCAAAGTTTAATACAAATAATTTTGACCAAAATAGTATAAACTACTATAATGGCTCACTAAACAGACTCAAGATAATACTGACTAATAAATATAGGGTAAACACATTATAAAATATAATGTTCTTATAAACACAATATTTAAATAGTTTGTTTTATTTATTTAATATATATATATATATATATATA
>Ga0209489_101979_pt1 | contig 42126 bp, 42 predicted proteins | sample SiratrowhiteBW_FD_187527 | JGI IMG/M metagenome (GOLD analysis project Ga0209489, IMG submission 187527) | Root nodule microbial communities of legume samples collected from California, USA - Siratro white BW (SPAdes) (version 2) | ecosystem: Host-associated > Plants > Roots > Nodule | place... | reverse complement strand
TTTTTTTTTTTTTTTCTAAAAATAAAAGAGCAACAAATGCCCCTGGCTACCTGTCCAATTCATCATTCAAATATTTTTTATTTTGTTCACAACCAGCAGTTAGCTTGGTGAGGTGAAAAATGAATAGCTTCTTTTTTTGTGTATTTTTATTTTATCATTTTTAGTTAAACTTGAATATTTTGAGATATACATGCTTCCACATGAGTATCAAGCCGCACTTGTTTTATATTGTCTCTGATTTGGGTCTCTTTACTCATAAAATTTTCCACATGTGTTACTTGCTTATAATTTTCACTTTGTTATTGCAGATTACCTTTTGTCTTCTTTTTGCCCTTGTGATTGCGTTTGTTTCAGATGGTTTGAGTACTGTGCCTGATAAAGCATCTGTCCTTTCCTCTAATACTTCCTTCAGACACGAATTTCACGAGCTTGTAAGATGAAAGATAATTGCTGTTTTCTCTGTACTAATTCCTTATAATATTTAGTATCAAATTGGAATAATGTTGAAGTTTTTTAATGCTTAAGGTAATTGCTGCTGGAAATGATCCAATTGTTGAGGGATTTGTTGGCGGCGTAAGGCTTGCTTGGGCAGTACATTTGATGTTAATACAAGATGGTGTTGTAACAAGAGATACTATTTCAAGTGGTTCATCAAACGAACTGGGTTATCTTAGTCAATGCTTGGAAGTCATTTTCTCAAATAATGTTTTTCAATTTTTACTTGATAAGGTTCTTCGTACTGCTGCCTACCAGGTATATTTCTATGCTATTTTTCATTTATTTATTTTTGTTTTCACTTTTTGATAAAAGATATATTCATTGAGAGGACAAGAGATCCTTCTTGTGGTGAAAAGAAAAAATAAAGCAACAAGTGAAAAGTGAAAACAAGAGTGGGGCAAAGCTGTCCAATCTTTCTGTATATTTGGTAATGAAATACCTGTAAAAAGTAAATTTGCTTTAATTTCTGGAAGACTGGCACTTTGATTGTGTAAGTGGAAAGGCTTTTTCTTAAGTGTATATTATCTTGAGTTATATGTAGTTTTTGCTTATAGGAGAAAAAAAATTGTTCGCTCTTTCCTCAAGCATTTAATCAGCTTTTTTTCAGTTTACAAATTTCAATGTTGAAAATAATAGTTATGTGCCAATATTATGATATAAGAAAACATGTGAGTTACAGTTAGGATATTGATTATTTTTATAATTATTCATATTCTGATCTTTGAGAGTGTAGATCACTCTTTGGAAAGCTGTCCTGGATGGGATTATTTCCTTGAATTCTTTTTGTTTTCACTTCTACGCTCCAAAATATTAAGATTCTCAAGGAGTATGCTACAAGTCATTCTAGATTTTTTAATTTGTGCAATATCACTTAATTGTAATTCTGTATTTACTGTAACTTTTCATGAATCATGACTATACTTCATTGGTATACTATTGAGACAACTGCTTATCTTACAGACGGAAGATGAAGATATGGTCTACATGTACAATGCTTATCTGCACAAGCTGATTACGTGCTTTTTGTCTAACCCTCTTGCAAGAGACAAGGTCGATTGATTTTTCTGCTCCTACATATGGAACAAGCTTATTTGGTTGATTGAATGCACAAATTTTGCTAGGATTTTTTTTGGTTCTCAAACTACTTGGTGAATGTTAACTACTGTTTTTAAGCCTCTTATCTCTTCTCTTATTATAGCAGTTGAATCATGAAATTATTGTCTGACATGTCATGTTTGTAGGTTTTTGTTATTTCTAACTTCATTATTTATATTCGCGTGTTCTTTGTACCTGTTTATATACTCGCTATATTTTGGTTGCATTTTTGTTTAATTCAAAATAAATAGAATTTGACATTTGAAAGTTGTCTTTTTTTCCTTTCTCATTTTTCTTTGGGTTATTCCTCATTTTTTTACCTGGTTTCAATATAATGCCAATGTAAGGTCCAATAGATCACTTTCCAGTTCTTTTCAGCTTTTGAATTTGATGGTTAGGATATCAGGATGGTGACTGTATATGTACTCTCTGCCTGAATATTGCTGGACATCACCTGAATATTTCTGGTTAATTTACTGCTAGCTGTTTGATTCTTATTCAATATTTAAAATGATTTTCCTTTTTCCACGGTAAGATAGATCATTTTCTTGAAAATCATTATTAAATATTCATTTCTATTCTTGAATATCTACTTATATCCGTCTATTGAATTTGTTTTAAATTTTTGAAATTGTAAATACATGTGGCAGAAGATATTTTGTTTGGATAGTTATTGCAAAATATATTTTTATCCACTCTCGTGTATCTTTTATCTTAAAAATATTTACTTCTGTCCTTATCATTAATGAACATTATACATTTTGCAGATAAAAGAAACGAAGGAGCGGACTATGAGTGTGCTTAGTCCATACCGAGTTGTTGGATCTCATGATTTTGCGCAGGACAGTAATTCGAGCTCTCTTCATGGCACTGAGATGGGCCCTTTACCATTTAATTCAATCTTGGACTTTGTGAGCGAAATATATCAGGTCAGTTTGACCAAATGGTAACAAAACATATGACAATTTTCTTTTCTTATAAGCAATCAATGCTGGTTTAGAATAGATCTGATGATTCAAATTGTTGATGGCAGTTTAGATGTTCCTTTTCCCTAATAACACTCCTATAGATTTGTTTAGAAAAAAAAATCTGTTCAAGCTATGTGGTTGTATGCTTATAGGGTTTTGATGCATTATTTTTTTAGGGTTATCAGATTAAAGTAATGTGCTTGTCTAATTTTTGAGGCTTTTCCTTTCAATCATGACCTTTAATGTTGTCAAGTTATCAGAAAGAACCAGAGCTCTTGTCTGGCAATGATGTGTTGTGGACATTTGTAAATTTTGCTGGAGAGGACCATACAAATTTCCAAACGCTTGTAGCATTCTTGAATATGCTGAGCACCTTGGTGAGGATGAAATTTTTTACTATCTTTGATGTCTGATAATTTCTTTGCAACCATTCTTATGCCATATAGTTTTGGGAAACTCCTTTCTAGGCTTGCAGTCAAGAAGGTGCTTCGAAGGTTTATGAGTTGCTGCAAGGTAAAGCGTTTCGCTCTATTGGATGGAGCACTTTATTTGAATGCTTAACAATTTACGACGAGAAATTCAAACAGTCTCTTCAAACTGCTGGAGCTATGTGGCCTGAAATTCAGGAGGGGGATGCTAAAGCGCTTGTGGCATACTTAAATGTTCTAATGAAGGTTTAAGTTTATCTATTTTCTTGTGTCAGCTTATATTCAATCTCTTGTATGCCCAAACCTGTTCTTGCTAAATAGAAGTTAATGACTTAAGTTCTGTGAAAATGTTAGTGTATGATAATGAATAGTTTGTTATTCTGTAAGTGGTAAGTTAGTTAATAGACAGCTGTAAATGTATCTCTGTATTGAATTTGTTACATCTAACGAACTCTAGCACAGTATATAAATACGCTTCTCTGTAATCTCTAGAGAAGAAGGAAAATATTCAATAAAAAGTCCTTGGTTCAAGTTATTTTATGTGGCGTGTCTAACATTTTATTGTTGCATTAGGCTTTCCCTTCATAGTTTTTATTCAATTGAGAGGACCAACATTTTTACTGTGCATTTGTTGTATATACAGGTTGTAGAAAATGGGAATCCAACAGAAAGGAAAACCTGGTTTCCTGATATTGAACCACTATTTAAGCTTCTTAGTTACGAAAATGTGCCCCCTTATCTCAAGGTAAATGGCTGTATCATGATGTTCTTACAAGAACGTTAAAAGTATAATTTGGTTCTTGATTTTGTTGAGAGCTTGGACTTCCAATGGAAGTGTTTGAACTGTTTTTTTTTCTCTAAAGAGACAATACTTTTTGATATAGGGAGCTCTGAGGAATGCAATAGCCACATTTATTCAGGTTTCTCCAATACTGAAGGATAGCATCTGGACCTACCTTGAGCAATATGATTTGCCAGTAGTTGTTGGGCCTGATATCCAGAACAGTCCACAATCTATGGGTACTCAGGTTGGTATATCTGATTGATGAAGAAGTAATTTCTAATCACCACCATCTTAGAAATATTTTCCTTCAAAACTATGAGAACCAACACTTCTAGAAACTATCGTTAGTTTGAAATGTTAGTTTGGATAAAAATGTTCATTTCTAAATCTGTACTCTTAAAATTTTTAAGATAATTAGATATGACACATATATTTGCTGGCTTCCTGATAGATTGTTAAGTTTGTTATTATCTGTCAGTTATTATGTTATTAAGTTAGTTGTAGATATTTAACACTTTGTTGGGCTGAGATATAGAAGTATTAAGGCAGATAGTCTGTAATAACGAGTAAGGAAATTGATAGATGGATAATCTTTTCATTTATGAGAAAATTGGGGTCTTTGGGCACTGGTGGCTGTAGTTCCATGATGTTCTGCCACGGGTTCTATTCCGTACAAGATGGGCCGTCAGGCTCAACTTCTACTAAACCCAAATGAGCCATATTCAAGCCTTATTGGACTAAATACTATTAAGCATGAGTCACCGAGCTTTTAGCCCTTCTTCCTGTACTTTGCAGTTTGTTCCCCTAAATGGGCTGGCTGTTCTCTGAGTGGATGCTCTCTATATGTGTAAGGCTATCATTTGAATGCCATAATGAAGTTCTATCTCTAAAATTTTCTCTATTGTTATGCAAAGGATAACCGTAAATAATTTTAGTAAGCGCTAGTTGCGCCACTAATTGTTTCTAACGTTTTGATGCTTTCATTGTGGTCTCCGTACCTCCTTAGACTAGAACTAAAGATACGGAAGAAGCTCTCCAGCCCATTATGAATAAACTCACGAATACAATCAAAGATATGGAAGAAGCTCTCCAACACATTACAAATAAACTCACGGATAAACCCTAAATGAACTCGCCCAACTTCAGACTCAACTTGAATCTGAACAACTTAGTGATAATTGTCCTGCTTGGATACAACAATCTATGTATTCTCCCATGAAGCCTAGTCTGTCCTCAGATTTTCGTGACCACCTCTCTCACCGATACCAAACCCATTCCACAGGACTCACCACTTTGGGACCCTTAACCACACTAACCATGCCTTACTCCACCACTACTTCCCCCATTTCCCACCATCAACATCAATGACCTCCACCACCATAACTACTTCGTGACACCTATTCCTTTTGAGGCCCCACTACTTTTTGCTTTTTCTCCATTAACATAGTAGTCAAGAGTACATATTGGCACATAACTAACACTCCTTTGATTGAGTTTTCTTAGTACTTATTTTAAAATATTATATATAGATAGATAGATAGATATAGATAGTTAGATATATTTACATAGTGCATAATGGCACGAAACTCACACACCTATATTATAAAAATATACGAATTTTTTAATAATATTTTATTTATTTTTTACTTCTTGTATTTATTCTTGTCATCATATTATTTTTAATATTTGTTTTATTATTATTTAATTTATTTTATTATAAATTATGTCTTATTAGTTTTGTTTCTACTATTATTATTTAATTATTATATCGTATATTTTGATTTATTTAGTTTATTATATACCATGTCTTTAATAACTTTTATGTTTTTAATACTATTATATTTATTATTATTATTATTTTTAATTAGTTATATTACATCACATGTTATGTTCATGTGCTATGTTTATTGATAAAAGATATGAAGTCTTACATTAGATAAAAAGGATATTGGACTCAAATTGAAGCCCAATAATTTCAAATGGATAACATAGAATAAAATACCCTAAAACCCTAGGACCCGACCTATTTAGGAGATCACTCCATGTAGTCTTCTTCATCAAGGTCACCATGCTGAAATGCATTGTTGATGTCAGTTTGAAATAGAGTCCAGTTAGTGTTGAATAGCTGCAATGAAAAGTTAATAAATGTCATTTTGGTAACCAGAGAGAAAGTGTTTTGTAATCTTGGCCATAGATTTGGTTATATTCATTGGCTAACTTTATATCGATTAATATTACCATCAGGTCCTCTTTTAAGAGTGTACAACCATTGACACCCAAAAATTGATTTGCTAATTGGAAGAGGACGGCTCTAGCTACTTCTAGAAGATGACAAATCTTCCTTTGTACAACCTCGTTTTATTGTGGAATGTTTACACATCTAGTTCATGGAAAATACCATTACGAGACAAAAAATTGGAGAATTCATGATTCACATATTCATTACCATTATTAGACTTAATTCTTTTGATGTTTTTTTCCAAATTGATTTTTGACAAGACAAAATAAAAATTAACGTATATTTGAAATACCTTATGTTTACCTTCTATAATGTATGTTCACGTAGCATAGGTACAATCATCAATCAAAGTAGTAAACCATTTTGTTCCACAAATAGATTCTAAAAGGTCCCCAAATAATCATAGTGAATTAATGCAGGTGTTGCTTTGGCAATTAACAAATATATGTTTGAAATACTAAACAAACTCTTCGTTGAGTAAACTAGGTAACTTGGATTTGATGAGGTTGAATGAGGGATGTCCAAATCTTATGCGATGAAGCCATATTTTGGATTTCTCCATGTTTCTAATATTGCTTGTTGGCTTATGACCTTTGTTTTGTTTTGGTCCTTAGACTCCAACATATACAACCCACTGTGCTCCTTAGCAAATAAAATTATCTTCCTCCTGCCAAGGTCTTGATTCAAATACACAATAGAAAGAGCAAAAAGTTACTGAACATTTCAAATCTTTTGTAGGTTTTTATACAAAGACAATACTATTGGCTAGTTTTTGCACATAAAACAAATCCTTTAATATAATAGATGATCCTAAAGTTATATTTTCAGATTTGCATATGGGTACACTATCTCCATTTGCAACTTTAATGAGTTGTTCTCTAGTCATTTTGACATATGAATTAAAGAGAAGAGGAAATGGGGTCATGTGAGTTGCTCCTAATCAATAATCCAAACACCCTAATACACAGGGCCAACAATATTGAATGTACTCTTACCTTTCATGGATTTGGTATACAATCTAGATGACTTATTCATTGATTCAATCATTGTTCTTAGACGAACAAGTTCTTCCTTACAGTCTTTCATTCCAAGCATTGATAAATAACACAAAGCAAAGACATAACAAAGATAACTTATTTGGAAAAGAACCAAGAAACACAAATTAAAGCCAAATGGGATATTACCACCCTTCAGAATACCTCGTGACGTCACTTCGACCTTGTCTGTGTCTGCAGCAGGGAGTGGACTTTGCTAGAGCTAGACAGGTGGGCTACGTTCGTTGATACTATAGGTGGCACATCAACCTTGTTTCTGTCATTATGCATGATAGGGACTGTGCATAACCCTTTTTTCAGTACTTTGTTTCCCTAAATGAGTCAGCTGTTGATCCCAGTGAGTGGATGCCCTATTTATGTGCAGGGGTACCATTTGAATGACACGATGAAGTTATATCTCTTTCAATAATTTTTGTTGTTATTCATAGGGCAGCCATAGATAATTTTTGTATACCCAGCTGTATCGTCAGTTCTTCCTAACTGTACATTTGAGAGTTCTTCCAAATTCTTTAAAGATAATCAGTTTCTATCAAAGAGCTTGAGAAAAGTAACAGTTTGTTTCATAGGAAATAAACTTTTCCAAACATGTATCAAAGTTTAAAACGACAAGGGTTTGTATGCTAAGAAGTACGTACAAAAAATATTGTAAAACAAGGAATGGTTTTTCTTATATTTTTTAACTGGCATGACCTAGTGGGTCTTAAGGTTTATTGGTATATTGAAAAGCCAGAATTTTTCTATACTCTTGTACTTTAGCTGTTTTGCTTTGCATTTTTATTTGAACTGTAGTTCTATAATCTAACCACAAAATATATCAAAAATTAATTTATATACTAGAAAAAACAAACACTAGTCATATATAAGGATCATCCTTTTCTTTTAATTTTATCTTTCTTGTTATCCCAATCATTTTATTCATGTTTCTTCCATTTCCCCCCACATTTCTCCTGTTTTGTCTTCACAATCATTTACTTTCTCTTTCTCTCATGCCCAAATGAACTTGTAAATCTGACAGGTTTATGATATGCAATTTGAATTGAATGAAATTGAAGCAAGGAGAGAACAATATCCTTCAACAATATCTTTCCTTAATTTGATAAACGCTCTTATTGCGGAAGAAAGTGATTTGTCTGATAGAGGGAGAAGGTACTGGACACTGTATATTTCAAATTTAAGTGAATTTTATGTTCATGCTTTTTCCTGCTTGTGCTCTAATGTCTAAAAACTATTTGTTTTTCAGATTTATTGGAATCTTTAGGTTCATTTATGATCATGTTTTTGGGCCATTTCCCCAAAGAGCCTATGCGGATCCTTGTGAAAAGTGGCAGTTGGTTGGTGCCTGCCTTAAACATTTTCACATGTGAGTGATTCTGTTTCCGTGTTTTGAGAAATATTTGGAATATATGTCTGTTCTTTATTTGATATAGGTCGCATTGAATATTGGATTGGTTGGTTTTTGTTATTCACATTTATTTGAGTTGTATTGAGATGCCAACATAACTTTGCTATCTTTAATTCGATTGAAACTGATTTCTATAATGCAAAACTATGAGCAAGCTATGGTATGAGCTGTTGATTATAGATTTAGAATGTTATTTGATGAACTTAAATTGGCAGGGTATTGAGTATGTATGGCATCAAGGATGAGGACTATGAGGGTGTAGTAGATCAGTCAAGACTTACAGCAACTAAAGAATCATCACCACTTCAGACACAGCTCCCAGTTCTAGAGTTGCTCAAAGTATGTGCTTGTAATTGTCTTGTTATGGTGTATTAAGCATGTGGGCAATGCTTGTAATTTTATAATTCTAATGTATGTATCAGAATATGGTATATTGCATTACATGATCTGTACAATAATAGAAATTGAAAAATGAGAAAAAAGATATTGATGAAAAAGAATTATTTTTAAATCATGTTATGAGTGATATAGAAAATACCCATTATATTGCGTGAGATATCTAACTAATTAACTGAATGACATTTGTCATACAGCTGTTATACTAGCAAATTTAGAGCTGTTACAGCCAACTAATACAACACTTGACATACATATTGGCCATCTAAGATTACTAGAAAGCAAAGAAATAAGGAATACAAAATTAAAACTGAATAATAATATCTCAACACTGTGATTTCATCCTGGATTTGTGAGCTGTATGCTATGTTATAATGAATCTCATAACGTTGAGATTGATGGATCAGTACTAGTATAGTTATGTTTTTGAGCAACTATCAGCTATGCAAATTAATTGGCTGTTGAGAGTTTTATAGCTTTCAATATCAAATATTATGCAAATTGATGCATATATATTCAGCAAATGTGGCATTGATGCAAATTATTATTCTGTTGGGAATTTTATATATTTAATATTACCAGTTTATATGAAATAATTTGATATGTTTCAGGATTTCATGAGTGGAAAGACTGTCTTTCGGAACATAATGAGTATTCTTCTTCCAGGGGTGAATTCTGTTATTGCTGAACGCAGCAGTCAATTATACGGGAAGCTTTTAGAGAATGCAGTGCAGCTTTCCCTTGAAATTATAATCCTTGTCTTTGATAAAGATTTACTTCTTTCTGATTATTGGCTTCCTTTATACCAGGTAACTCGATTTTCTAAACAGTACCCGTCAACTTGTTTTCACATGAGTGTGTGTGTGTGAAAGAGAGAGAGAAGAAATGAGGTTTTAAAGCTCTAGGACCAAGTTTTTACGTGTTTTTACTATGGATAAGAACAAATGAGACACACTAAAAGATCCATGGTGCAAGAGATTATCTGTAGGAAAGTTGTGATAGAAAGAGGAAGGAACAAATGTAGGGCTCCTCACACCTAAATTCTAGCACTGGGGGTAGCTGGTTAATCAGATGCGTGCTATAGGAACAGCTTCTCAACAAGATGTTTCCCTTTCTAACATATCACACACACACACACTCTCTCATATGCTTGAGTTGTATGTATCTATTGATAGATAGATTTGAAGTTTCATTTTTAATTATCTTCTCTTGTTTGAGTTTTGGAAAAATTTATTGATTAGTGTGTGGAGGCGTTGTCAAGGTGATCTGGTTCACTATATATACATGATTTTGCATTTCTCTATTGAATTGTTAACATTTTCTGGTGTTAATAGCTTTCCAGGGCTTTGGTTGGGACATTGATCCTGTAGGATGCTGTTGTTGATACTAACCATTTATTGTTTTTACATGTAAACCAAACATCTTTGCTACTGGTGTGTTGTGTATGTAGCGCCTTAGTTAAGTATATATTATTTTTTAGCATTGGATAACTACTTGTTAATGTCCTTTATTGATCATCTACGTGTAGCCATTGGATATTATACTCTCCCATGATCATAATCAGATAGTGGCCCTGTTGGAGTATGTCAGATATGATTTTCAGCCAAAAATTCAGCAATCCTCCATCAAAATCATGAGTATTTTAAGGCATTTGAATACCTTTTCATTTTCTTATTTTCAATTTATAATTTTTTGTGTTCTTCTGCTATCCTGAATATCATTACTTTATCTGTATTTTGTTTTCTTTTTGAGTGACAGCTCCCGCATGGTTGGGCTTGTTCAACTATTGCTAAAATGCAACGCTTCAAACAGCTTGATAGAAGATTATGCAGCGTGCCTTGAGTTACGGTCACAAGAGTTTCAAAATCTTGACAATAGCAGTGATGATCCAGGCATTCTTATTATGCAAGTTTGTCTTCATTACTATAAACTTTTTGTTTCCACTTTCCTAGTGTATAATCTTCCTAAAATGGTTTTTGTTTGTATCTGCCTTCTATATGTTTCAGCTTCTAATTGACAATATCAGCCGGCCAGCTCCAAATATCACTCATTTGCTCCTTAAATTTGATCTAGATACGCCTATTGAACGAACAGTTTTACAGCCTAAATTTTATTACAGGTTTTTGTCTATTTATTTGATGGTGTTTAATATCTTGATTCTGGAGAATATAAGTTTTCCCTTATGATGTTATTTGCAGTTGCCTGAAGGTTATTCTTGATATTCTGGAAGAGCTTTTGAAGCCTGATGTAAATGCATTACTTCACGAGTTTTGTTTTCAGGTCAGATGTTGTTTACCTAGTGCACAATATATTTAATATAGGGGAGAGTGTTGGACTTTTTACATTTTCCCCAGTCATTTGTGATTTTTCTAAAAAGGATCCTGACTTTTTGATTGATGCAGCTCCTTTATGAATTGTGTGTAGATCCGGTGACAAGTATACCAACAATGGATCTGTTGTCAAATAAAAAGTACCAATTCTTTGTTAAGGTTAACATTCTCCTTGATTTATTTGAGTACCTTTCCTTCTAGTTGTTTATGATTATTGCTCAAACTTTCTTGCTTAAATGCAGCACCTTGATACAATTGGGGTAGCTCCGCTTCCTAAACGGAGTAGCAACCAGTCACTTCGTAACAGTTCACTTCATCAGGTTTTTTATTACTTTCTCCTTCAAACCATCTGTAAATTTAGAATTCTTTCAAAACTTGAACGATGCTGCCAATATTTGTAAAAGGTTTCAAACAAAAGTGGCTGTTGTGCAGTGAGAATAACAAACGAGTTGTTCAAAACTAGATCAGCACAAAACAAACGAATGTGAACAGAGAACTATGTTATTATTCATGCTTTGATAAGCACTTTCAATCAATTAAAGCAAGACTTTGAATTATTCTAATTTTTCATACATTCCAGTAATTACAAGTGAGTCCAACATTATTCTTATCTTGATCTCTGACGCTTATTGATACATGACATTTGATATTTTTATAAAATAACAATTTTATTTGAAGCAATGAGACCAAATTTACTCAACTTTGAAGCGCATATTTCACTTACAAATCCAAATCAATTTCCCACTCCAGTACAATTTATTATGTAAAATCTGTCTGGGATAAACCTAGACAGATGAACGTGTCAATCCGGTTCAATAGTTAATACTGAGTCTATTAAGATTACTTCCATCAAAACTTGAAATTACTTGGCTCCTAATCAGGATGTTGGAATATAATCCTTTGGTTGGATACTTTGATTTAAGAATAACAAATAAAGATCTTTCCAATTATTATTGCTTTTTTTGTTTAAATCTTCACAGCTCTAGAAAGGCATAAAAATGAACTCTAATGAATCTTCATTAAACTCCTTATGCACATATTATTTCGTGTTGACATTACGAATGTCTGTATTTAATATTTTTTTCTCAATGATATTAATTTATGGGAAGGAATAGAATTGAAGTATATTCAAACTATACAGTATGTCTATAAGGTTGGATTTGATATAGGTGTTTTATTTCATTGCTTTGTCAGAGAGCGTGGCTCTTGAAACTCTTAGCTGTTGAACTACACACTGGTGATGTTAGGAGCTCCAATCATAGAGAAGCATGTCAGACAATTCTCTCTTATCTTTTTTCACGTGGTATCAACGACATTGGTGGTGACCAGGCCATGTATCCACTTTTGCATCATGATACTTCTCAAAATGCTGCTCTAGGAGCTGTCAGCAAGAGTAAGGTACTGATAATTACGTGCTTCATTGTTCCCATGATATTATGGGCTAAGATGTCACATCGCATGCATATCTTGGATTCTTTATTGTTTACAACAATTCTCTTGATATTATGGGCTAACATATCCACAAACTTTATTGTTGGGTTCTTCTGTTATGGTTGATAGCTCATATGCTTATTTTTCTTGTTGTGGGTGGATGTAGGGAATCATGTTGACAAATTCCTGAAATTCAATTGTGCCAATTGTGGCATAACTTGAGATGATGAGAGTTAAATGGTGAATGTGTGGGTAGAACAATGGAAATTGAAACATCTTGGCTCAGTGGTAGTTAAAGGGTCATCATGGCAATGTGGATGAATTTGATGATATAGAAAATAGGGAGGGTCATATTAGACTCTTGATAACCAATGTAAAATTCATCCACACCCCAAACATAGTTCATTTGCGACAAATGATATGTGTGGACATGGTAGGTTGTTACGTGGAAATAACACCCTGTATGGCTTGAGAATTATGTTAAATAAGCTAGATCCTTTAAAGTAGTGCTTGGATGTAGTGTTAAAGGAGCGTGGATCCTCACTTTTTTCTTGGGTAGTTTGGGTAAATAAGCTAGATCAACTGTTCTTGATTAAGTTTGTGACTTTGACAGGGAAGCCATTAGAGGTGATGAACAAGATGATTCAGAGGAGGATTAACATCACCTGTCTTTCCCAAACTTAATTGGGTTGGAGGAAAAACTAATGTGCTTGACTATTATTTAAACTTTGGTTCACAGGAAAAGTTACATTAAGAATATGGTTAATGTAAAATGGATTGGGGACAAAGTTGTAAATGGGTTGGGGAGAAAACTAATTTCCTTGACACTATAGTATCTAAACTTTGATATATAGGAAAAAATAGATGAAAGAAAAACATGAGTGTTATTTTGGATAAGGATTGAAAGAAGAGGATGGGGCTTATAAAAGGATCAAGGACAAAATTGTGTCGTGAAAATTAATTGGTGCGGGGATATTATCAAATTTCATCGGTGCATATGCATCATAAGTAGGATAAGAAAACATTTTTGAAAGGCATGCTTTGGGAAGATTTGGAGGGTTTGTTTTTATCTCAATGAGGAAGGATAGTATTGATTTCAAAATGACATGATTTTATCACTATGAATACTTGTTTAAAGAGAGCGGAGAACATTTACCGAAGGAGCTCTGCTAAAAGAAGTAAATTTTGATTTGTTGAAGGATCTACAACAAAAAGGTCTTTATCTTTTACAAGATTGATGAAAAAGTATTGATGTTAGTATAGAAACTTGCATGCTATTTTATTGATTGGAAAACATATAATTGAGTGCCATAAAAGTGTTGTGGAAGGCTTTGGAAATTAAAGGTGGTCGCATAATTTATAGTTAGGTTTTACAAGAAGACATGTATAATTGGATAATTACTAGGGTGAGAACTCCTAGTTGAAATATTATTAACTTCCCTACATGGATATGTGTATGTCCTCAACCTTGAGTCTATGTTGATCTTAGTATTTGTTGAATGGGCATATCAAAGACACACGCAAGATTATATCTTTAACGCTGAAGTGGAACTTTGTTAGAAAACATTAGGATCTAAAGGTTTTGGCTTCAGCACTACAGTAGTAGCATAGAGTCACTGTATTACAATTTAAGAAAGAAATAAGATGAGTTGGAGGTAAAAAAATGGAAAAATATGTTATGGTAGGCTTTAAATTAAAGTATTTGAGATTAATATAATGAAATGATGGAGAAGTTGATAATACTTTGCTTGTGTCCCATGAGCAAACCTCATCTTATAAATTGGTTTTGTTACGATAAGTTAGGCTTAAATTCCACTTACTAAGATGGTTTCCGAGCCTATAACTTATTTGGTAGTCACTTATAGGCTCGCCTGATTCAACAAGTATTTGTGGAGGAGTGTTGGGAAGGCTCATATTGCCTACCTCCTCGCCTATCTAGTAGTCTCGCTTGGTTTGGGAAGCATTTGTTGAGGGGGAGTGTTTGAAAGTCCCACATTGCCTGCCTCAAGTCTTGGAGCCTGGCTTATATCTATTGGCCACCGTCATTTAATGCAAATTGGTTTTAAGCTGAATCTAACAAGTATTATAAACAGGTATATTTTGACAAATGTGTTAGTAGGGTTGTAATTAAAAATGATTTTATATGGAGATATTTGTGCGCTGATGATGGAAAAAATGGTAAAATCTGTTAAGGTGGCTTGTACATATGTAGAAACTGCTGATACCTTGCTGCTAACCAATTGGCACATTAGTTTACTGATAGAAACTGAACATAGCGGGTTCCAGATGTTTTGTGTGAATGCATGGTGCCATTTCTTAGTGACATATATGTTTATAATGACTCCGATTACCAAAGTCTTGTCACTTTTTGATCACTCTTCCAAGTCCCCAAATCAAATTGACAAGACCATCTCACTTTTGTGCACAGTATTTAGGAAGATTCACTAATTTACTCCTAACCTTGGAAATAGTCCCCACGTAGTCTATTAAGAGTCTGTCTGCATATTGTGCATTCTGCGTTGGAGAGATTATTTTCATTGAGAAATTCTTTGTAAATTATACTATTCTTCATTTCAAAGTCCATCTTATGCTTTCCTTCTAAATTCAACAATTTTCTTTTCAGGTTTTTGAATTGCTTGAAATCATCCAGTTTAGATGTCCAGATTCCACTGCTCAGCTCTCAGATATTGTGGCTGGTATGAAATATGACTTGCCGGTGAGATACTAGTCCTTAAAACACATTAAATCTATATTTTAATTTCCTCGTTTTTCTCTCGTGTTTTCTCTTACAAATATTTTATGTATTTCAAGTATGAAAACAAGCAAGATGATATTCTAGTTCTTGACCATTTCATATCGTTCTTGCTCTCTTTGGGTGAACATTATTTTAGGCCGAAGACATACTTGGAAATTCTGGAAACGATGGTGTGTACTATTATTCTGAGAGAGGTGACAGGCTAATTGACCTGGCTGCTTTCCACGACAAACTTTGGCAGGTTGGTCTATCATCCACTTATTGAATATTGATAATTTTTTATTGAAAATATATCTTTAATCTTTATTCCTGGGACAGTAGTTTTTCGTTAATGTTGTTTTTATGAAATTCATTTTATTTTCTTGTTTCAGAAATACAATTCAGCATACACCCAGGCAAGCAACATTGGAAATGAAGTTGAGCTAAATAATGTTCGTGAGACAATTCAACAGTTGCTGAGATGGGGGTGGAAATACAATAAAAATCTTGAGGAACAAGCTGCACAACTTCATATGTTGACAGCCTGGTCTCAGATTGTTGAGGTGCAGATCTTTCTATTTCTATTTCTTCTTTTTTTTTGATTTCCCAATGCTTCCTCTGTATCAGTGCTCTCCCTTCCCCCTTCTTCCACATCCTCAAACTGTTGCCTGCAAATCCTTCTTGTCTTGAATCCTTCATAAAACCCATCTCGTTGTTGCCTGCAAATACTTGCACTGTTTTCAAAAACATCAATCTGTACGGTGCTCACCTTCATCTGGATGACATTGAGGTCAAGTGAATTAGCATATCTACCATTTTCTTTTAGCCCAAGCCAATCGGCACTGCAAACTGTAATGAATCCCACCATGAACCTCACCACACTCACCTCAAATCTGCCTCCCCTTACATGAAAGCTATCAATAAACCCAGCACAACGAAACATTGATCCTCCTTTTGTCTGGCTGTCTTTTCTCCGTTCTCCCTCACGTTGGCTGCTAGGAGGTGTGGTGGTGGGTATTGTGGAGGTCTGTGAGGAACAACGAAGTAAGGCAGTGGAGGTGGAGCATCAGACCTGAGTAGGACAAATTAGAAAAAACTAAAGTGAACGAAGGAAAAATTTTCCCCATTGAATTTTAATGAGTTAATCTACGGCTATAACCTAAATCCTAAACCCTCTGAGTAGGACAAGTTAGAAAAAACTAAAGTGAATGAAGGAAAAATTTTCCCCATTGAATTTTTAATGAGTTAATCTACGGCTAGAAATTGCTTTCAAATGGTGGGAGGCCTGATTAAACTCTCCCAACCTAGCTAGTGTCTTTTATCTATTATGTACATTCTCTAACATTTTGCTATTTTGTCAAGGTTTCTGCTTCTAGAAGATTAATAATGATTGAAGATCGATCTGAAATTCTTTTTCAGTGAGTTGCTACACTTCATTAGTGAAAAAGCAAAAACTGTAACTTGTCATTCTCGATTTTCTCATTATTGGTGCACTTTATGTAACTGCTAAATTGTATTGGCAGGGTCCTTGATGCGTCTCTTAGTGCTTCTGCTTCTCAGGACTGTTCATTGAAGATGGCATTCATACTCTCACAGGTAAATATTGCAATATATCATTTTATCCTCTGGAAATGTTGATGAGTTCTTCATCAATTCAAGTCATTTTGTTTTTATTTGTAAGCTTTTCAGACAGACTGAATGCTTATTTAATGTGAAATTTCTCTCAGGTAGCATTGACATGCATGGCTAAGCTGCGAGATGAAAGATTTTTGTTCCCTGGCAGTCTTAGTTCTGATAATATCACGTGCCTTGATCTCATTGTGGTGAAGCAATTATCCAATGGTGCTTGTCTGACTATATTGTTTAAGCTTATTATGGCAATTCTTAGAAATGAATCTTCTGAAGCTCTAAGGAGACGGTATGTTTCATGTTCAGTAAGTATTTCTGTGTTTGGCTGTATACTGTTTTGATTTGCAAACTTACACTTGCATGTTTTGTGCAGTCAATATGCTTTCCTTCTTAGCTATTTCCAGTATTGTCAAAATGTGGTTGATCCTGATGTTCCAACAACAGTTCTTCAATTCTTGCTGCTCAATGAACAGGACAATGAGTATATTGATCTCCCAAAGGTATAATTTCTTCAATTTTGTGCAAAAACAATATTATAATCTGGTCGGAGATTAAAACTTCACTGCATTTTTACTCCATTTTGCCCAGATTGACAATGAACAAGCAGAACTGGCTCATGCAAACTTTTCAACTTTGAGGAAAGAAGCTCAGAGCATTTTGAATTTGGTTATTTGCTACTCTTACTAAGCTGTTCTTTTCTATATGCATTATTATTCAGAACACAATTTCTTTTTAGGGGCTTCTGACTAGTCTCTTTTTAATTTAATATGGGATAGAGAAAGGATCATGCTTATGCCTGTAGAAGATTATGCTTGGAAGTCCCACATCACCTTCCTCAATTCTTAAAGTGGGACTTATATATTTTTAGGAAACTCCACTTAATCCAATTGATTTTTAGATGAAATTGGACATGGTATCGTAGCCTATAGCTCATATTGGTAATTTCCTATTCTAGTATGCTTGCATGGTTTGTCAAGCATCTAGAGGGGGGGGGTTGGGGTTGTTGGGAAGTTTCACATTGTCTACCTCAATTCTTGGAGTGCGGCTTATATATGATGGGAAACTTCGCCTTAAAGATGAAATTTGACAAAATATTGGTTTCCTACAAAGAAATACTTGAAAATCAAAATAGGAAGAATGCTTTCGATATTCATTAATATCTTAGATGATTTATATATTTAAAAGGATCTTTACATCAAAGATATGGGCAACCTATACATACTTGACAAATAGGTAATAGAAAATAAAAGTTAACCTATTCTAAAAAGTTAACCTGTTAAAACGTATGACACCCCCCTTCAAATTGAAGCATGCACATTATATGTACTGAGCTTAGCGTATAAATTGAATTCTAGGTCATGTCAATGACTTAGTTATATGTGCTCTAATACTATCTTAGAAAGTAGATGTGAAGTCTAAATCAACATCTCAAAACCTGCTTGTAAGGTGAGGTTTGTACTACTTATATACTTTAATTTGGTTATATCTCTAATCAATGTAGGATTTCCAACACACTCCTTTCTTTCAGGGCCTGACCGTCTCGATTACAAAAGTAGAGGAGAGCTTGATAGGCTCAACAAGCCTCACTAAGATAGATTGTGATACCACATGTGAGTTTAAGATAGATATTCATGTGGATCAATACTTGTGTTTGACCACAACCAAGGCACATTATATGTAGATTGTGTTGAAGATATCACATTGACTAGAGAGATATGACCAAATTATGATATATAAATGAGTGCAAATCTAATCTTACTAAACCGGTTTTGAAGTTGAAGTAAACTTAAAGTCCACTTTCTAATATGGTATCAAAGTCATTCAGAACCTATTATAATCAAGTTTGCTAGACTTATTGTGTTATCTACTATTGGGTTCCCCCTAGTCCCATACTCGAGATGTCCAACCCTCAATGTGTTGGGGATTCCACTTGCACTAGATATATTGTTAAATTATAGTATTTAAGTGGGTCCAAACATCACCTTATTAAGTTGGTTTTGTGAGATTGAGTTAGGATCAAAGTTCACTTCCTAAGAGACTTTATAATATATTACTAGGAGATGGACCTAGGCCATATTTTGAATATACATTTAACACTGGTATAATAAATTTTTTCTTCAAAAATGTCTATTGAAAACTGTTATTTATTTAAAATAAAATGAAACAAGCTTGCATTTTAACAAATAAAATGAGGTATGAGTTTTTATTATCTGTAGTATAACTGTCAAGATATGATATTATAGGCTTGTTGCTTGCATCCTCACATTAGACTGCTGAAATATCAATTTCTTTTGCTTCCCCGACAAGATATGATATTGTAGGCTTGTTGCTTCCCTGTGCTACCATTGTCAAGTTCTGGCCTGTTTAGCATTAATTTTTCAGAGTCTGTTTGTATTCGTTATTCTTATCTCAATTGTTTACCGCTTCAATTAATTTAAAATTGTAGGTCATAAAAGATGCTACACATGGTAGTGAACCTGGAAAGACAATATCACTTTATGTTCTTGATGCATTGATTAGTATAGATCACGAGCGCTATTTTTTGAGCCAACTTCAAAGCAGGGGATTTTTAAGGTCTTGCTTTACAGCCATAAACAATGTTTGCAATCAGGTGCCTGTTCTTTCCACCATAAACTGTTGCCTCTATTTTGAAACATTTTATTTTTTGGTTGTGCAGTTGTGGACTGTAAATTGCTTTGAACAAGGCATCTAACATATAATTCTTTTAATGGTTATTTTGGATTTATTTAAGTGGTTTCACACATTTGGTATTGAGGGAAAATTTCTGACTTGAAATTTTAATAATAAAAAGGATATCTTTTTATCTTTGTCCTACTTGACGTATCAATTCATTGTATGTGTTGTGTAGTTACTGGTGTGCTTGGCAACTTGTTATTACAATGTAAGCTGTCATTTTTGCTCATTGAAATTATATTTAGGTTTTTGACAGATTTCATATATAAAATGTATCTAATTTAACATGGGCCACGACTGAGTGCTGGCATGTTCGGAATTGTTTTTAATAAACAAACGAAGTGTTTGTTTCATGTCATCTTTATTTCCCTGGAATATGAGGATAGGAATAATTATTCTCATCTTTAAGCCACATTGAAAGTATGGTGTTTTAGTGTGGGATTCATACAAGGCCTTGGGCTCTTGAACTACGTTCGAAAAAATAGTACTGATTCATTTATATCTGATTCAAGGATGGTGGCAGTCTTTCACTGGACTCTTTACAGAGGGCATGCACTTTTGAGGCTGAACTCGCTTTACTACTAAGAATCAGCCACAAGTATGGAAAGTCTGGAGCACAGGTACTGTTTTCCATGGGCATATTGGACAATCTTTCATCTGGCAGGGCAATCAATTTACAGGTGAGGGAAATTTTCTTTGTTATGCCACATTTACTTTAATTCAGCTAACTTACTGAATAGTAAAGAATCTGCAGGGAAGTTTACGGTGGGTTGACACAAGACTTAGAAGAGATGTGGCCGTCGATGTTGATAGACAACGGATGATTATAACTCCCGTCATGAGATTAGTGTTTTCACTAACTTCTTTGGTGGATACATCTGACTTTTTGGAGGTTGGCTTTTGTGCTCCATTTACAATATTTTCAATATGATGGCTTCTGTGAATTTTTCTTGCTCCCCTGCTAGTGAAGAAGTCTTTTTACTGCATTCCCTATTGGTTTTATGATTATTTCAATTGTGATTGAATTCTATTTAAAAGGAAATCCAATTTTTGTTGCATTAATGAAGATGATGTATCATTCTGCCTCGTGTATAATATAGGTGAAGAATAAAATTGTTCGTGAGGTAATAGATTTTGTCAAAGGGCATCAATCACTCTTTGATCAGGTTCTCCGTTTAGACATTGCTGATGCAGATGAACTGAGAATGGAGCAGATCAATTTAGTTGTTGGTATTCTTAGCAAGGTATTGTTCAATTATTTCTCTAGATTTAAAATCCTTTTACTGGATGTGATGGTCGCTTGTCAGACTTAGTGTAGGTGAAGCCAAAAGATATTATTTTTACATAAGTTACTCTGTAATCATGTTTTTCACGTATCAGGTAAAACATGATCTTTTATTCCATGCACAATGGTGGCATCATCCTAGTTCTAGCTGCAAGAGGCTTCAGAATTCTACTTTGGGAGCTATGTTTGTTTCTCTTTGTTGCTTTACATTTTTTATTTTTATTAGGTTTGGCCTTACGAAGAGAGTGACGAGTATGGTTTTGTTCAAGCGCTTTTCGGTATGATGCGTGCTCTTTTCTCATGTGATTCGAAGATTCCTAGTTTTGCTCAATCAAGAGTATCACCTGAGGTGAGTTTTGTAGTTTTCTTAATTCATGTTAGGTTATGGGAAAGAGTATCTGGCATTATGTGTGCATAATATTATTGATCCTAATCTTATGGTGATATTGCTTTGACGAATTATCAGAATCAGAGGAATTCAGAACTACGGCTTTTTAATTTGTGCTACAGCCTGAGCTCTTACTTATACTTTCTAGTCATAAAGAAATCCCTGAGATTGCAGGTATATATTATACGTTCAACAGGCAGTTTTTTATTTACCTTGAGCCATTTTCCCCATTCATCTAGTGTATGCGCATCTTTTTTCTTTCTGCTAGTTAAACAGAAATTTGTTTTCTTTTGTAATTTTCTGTCTCAGCCTTCTGATGCCTCGTCCAGTTACCCTACTTCTGTTGAACTTCAACAACCTACATTGAGCTTGCTTAATTCTCTTCTTTCTTCTGTTACAAATGCTCTTGAAAGGGCAGCTGAGGAGAAATCCATATTACTGAATAAGGTGAAAATGCAGAGAAACTTGTCTCTTTATCTTCTACGCCTGATTTTGTTTACATTATTGCTTTTTTAGTATGGATGTATAAAGAACACCTTATTCGCACATCTGCAGATCCGAGACATAAATGAACTGTCGAGGCAGGAAGTGGATGAAATCATTAATATGTGTGTCCGGCAGGACACTGTTTCATCTTCAGATAACATACAGAAAAGGTTAATCATTTGACTGAAGGCTTTAATTTGAGTTCTATGAAATTTCCTGATTGTATATCCGCTTGTGTATTTTCATGTTCTCCTAATTTCTAGTATCTTTCTCCTTTATCCGTAACATTCGTATGGTTTTTAATTTTTTTTTTTTTACAGGAGATACATTGCAATGGTAGAAATGTGTCGAGTTGTTGCTAGTAGGGATCAGCTAATCATTTTGTTGCTTCCACTCTCTGAACATGTACTAAATATCATGCTAATCCATCTTCAAGAGAGGTGAGGCATTAATTTGGAAAGTTGATAGTAATGTTAATATTAACTGAAATTGGATAGAATGTCGTCAGTGAAGATTAAGGTTATATGACCTAACTTTGGGGAAAGTGATACAAAGCCCTATAATGACCTCTGATTCTGTAGGCTAATCTTTTTTGTAATCTTCTGGCAGTTCTGTTGCACTTGATTCTACCTTGACAACAAAAACAATTACATACGGTACCAAGTATGATGCACAACAGGATGTATCTTTGTTATGTGGAAAGTTAGTCCCAATCCTTGAGCGACTTGAGTTGCTGAGTGAGGTATGGGTCCAATACCATAGTTCTTCTTAATGTTCCGATGGTTTTAAGTCAACCTCTTGAATATGGCCTTATCTGCTAGTTTGTGATGTATTTAGTAGAAATCAGGTTTCCCCTAATTGACCAATTCTAGTATGCTTTGCGCTTAAGATGCTCTGTTTGGTGGTTGCTTTTCTTTTCAGGATAAAGTAGGCCACAATCTCAAAGTATTCCGCAGATTGGCAACTTCTGCCAAAGAGCTTGCAATTCAAAAACTGATTTAAAATGTATTAACAAATTTGCTTCACTTAATTGGGCGCTGTAAATTATGTAAGTTCTAAGTAGTTTCACAGAATTGAGTTCAAGCTGTAACAAATCAACTTCACACTTTTTGTTGTGTAGATGCTGAGATGTTAGTGCAATTTCTGAATTTTTACATTCATGCATGGATGAAATTTAAAAGTCGTCTTGGACCGGCAAATCGACAAAAGCCCCTGCCTGGCCCCAAAATTTTGGACGACATAGCTGATAAATAGAATGTTTCCGAAAGAGCAAATGCTACAGCTCTTGAGCAATATTTACCCTTTAGACCTGAGTTTTTCAGGGATAAATTCGATTTATCCTTTTATAGGTCAGAGATTAGTGAGATTTGGCCTCCACTATATTTTGTATTTGTGATATGTTGAGGTGTTGGATAAAATTGATTTTTGTTTGTGGTTTCAATATAATTGGGATGATAAACAGCGTGATAGTGTTTTAACATTCTTTTATAAAGAGAAAAGCAATATTTATGCTTTGGTCGTCATTCTTTTTTGTAATATACAAAAACTAGAAATCTATTTTAAATTGCTAGTGATAATTTTTAAAAATTAATTTGCACAATAATGGACTTCTTTAAGGCTTAGTAAAGCTAAAAATATTTATATTTTCTAAATTAGAAAAATTCCAATAGCCTGTTCATTGTTTATTTAAAACCATTCAATTGAACAATACATTTTGTAAGTCGATCGATTTGACATTTGGCGGGCAATCTTGTTTTTAATAAATAAATGATTGAATTAAAACCATTTTTTTTTCAATATAATTAGGACTGTGTCTAGTACTTCCATAAACTTTGATAGTATTCAAAGTTATAAATAACCGGGGTAGCAATATACGGGGATAATCGATTTATCTATGTAAAGGGACCATTGCATTGTTCTATATATTATACTTTTACACAAGAATAGCTACCTATTGTCAGTATACAATATAATCTCCCCACTCTCTTCTTTCAAATAATGGAAAGATGTTGCAAGAATGATAGAAATCAGTGAGGATTAAGCAATTAATTTGCGTAACCTGTTGTTGAATTGAAGGAAGAAAAGGAGCATGTACCTAGAGAAATAAAGAGGTGGAATTGTCTCAACTGAAGGGAAGCCATTTTTGGTTAAATGCGATTAGTTATTCTTACTGTTATTGACCTAAGGAAATGTGATTCCTCATTTATACTGATCTGTATTGTATATATTTCTTTTAATACTGATCTGTATTGTATATATTTCTTTTAATAGCTATTCTTTATTTTCATGGGACAAAAAATATGTTCTTGTCAAAGACACAATAAGAAAAGGCTGATGATCAATACCAAGAAATTGATAAAATAATCTTGGAGCATTTCAAAATCACACGATTGGGATAATAATAATAATAATAATAATAATAATAATAATAATATATTATTATTATTATTATTATTATTATTATTATTATTATTAGATGATAATAGGATGATAGTGCATACATCTAAATTGTAAATCGTACAATTAGGGATCTGATGTGAAAAAGAGAAGGTCATCCACCATCAAGAAGCTCCAGACAAGAGAAAATCCGAAAATCCAAATGACCACTTACAAAATTGGCACACGTTGTATATCTTCTTTCATGGCCTTTTATTATTATTATTTATTATGTATTAAAACAAAAATAAATTGTTTCTTTCAATATAAAAAAAGAATTACACTATTTTTTTTTTCCTTCCCAGGTATTTAATCAAGATTATTGGAATTGTTGGCACTTTCATACAATCCATAATTTAATGGGATAATGTTCTTGAAAGAAGTGTAATGAATGTTCTTGAAAAAGAAGATTTTAGAAAGAGAGGGAGCCAGACTTACTTGTTTGAAAGAAAGAGGGTGATCGCTTTGGGAAATTGTAAAATCAATCATAATTTCATAAAACAATCATAAACATAGGGTTATAGGATCTTAGAATCTATGATTCTCACATAATACATAATATATATGACAGTAAGAGAGACTTACATCTATCTATGAGAGACCTAATCAAAGAACTTCAATCTCATTTTTTCAATCTATCTCTTTCAGTCATTCTTCTTCCCCACACACTTTTTTGATGGTCAATTGTGGAGAACCCTCATACTACAGAGACAACCCTCATTTCTTTCTGTAACCAACATCCATATAAGCTATTTATAAAGTAAATAATCTTCCATAATTACCAATAGGTTATTCTATTTTATTAAATCACATTGAGGTCCATAATTATATTTCACATAAGTCACGTTAATAGAATATATTTATTTATAGAATATATTTATTTATTTTCTTAAATTCTCCCACTTGACTCATGTGGTGCTACAATACTTCATGATTTAATAAATTACATAAATCATACCCATTAAAGGATCTTCAATAAATTGGTTTCATCATTTGTCATACTTAAAGATAAAGGAACAATAAGAGTCATGAAAGTCACATGTCATTCAATCGACATATTCCCTTTCATGAGTGGTTGCTTTCCAAATAATATAGTGGCTGAGGTCTAAATAGTACTGGCTTGTATCTTTACAATGTTAGTTTGTTTAGTGAAACTTGATCAAATTGATTAAGAACAAAACATAATATGTATTTATAAACAAATCAGTGTACAATTTTACAGTGTAAAATTTCTTTCCCTAAGCTTCTTTTAAATAACATGTAAAACTTGTACTAACAAAAGAATGAAAGTTTTTAAATGATAAACATGTTTTTGATAAATCATCTATCCCATTAAAAACATGTGTGTGTCATCACTATATTAGACACAACTTTGTAAAAATTTCAAAAAAATTAATACACGATTCAACTATCCTCTAGTGAGCATATGGAATATCCTCTACTCATCATAACAAATTTGTTTCTATACTTTTGATGAATAATGGATTTTACCATTGCATTGAAAGATTTCCCATTTTAAAATTTTTTGTTTCTCATGCGGTCTTGTTCTCTTAACGTGTTGTACTATTGTTGGTGGTACTCACAAATTCCTTGGAAAAAATTTATTTTGCTGCTTACTACTATGGTATTGAATTGTTATTTTGATATACCTCTTATTAATTAGAGTGGTATCTTCGAACTACTTTTTTATTGCTCGAAGGATATAAACTCATAAAAAAAATAACTTCCAATATAAATTGTTATGTATTAAAAAAAATTGTTTCTTCCAATATAAGAAAAGAATTACACTTTTTTCTTTCTTTTTTCCTTCACCAGTATTTAATCAATATTATTGGAATTGTTGGCACTTTCACACAATCCATAATTTAATGGGATAATGTTCTTGAAAGAAGTGTAATGAATGTTCTTAAAAAAGAAGATTTTAGAAAGAGAGGGAGCCAGACCTACTCGTTCCAAAGAAAAAGGGTGATTTGCTTTGGGAAATTGTAAGATCAATCATAATTTCATAAAACAATAAAACAATCATAAACATAGTTGGTTATAGGATCTTAGAATCTATGATTCTCACATAATACATAATATATATGACAGTAAGAGAGACTTACCTTTATCTATGAGAGACCTAAGCAAGGAACATCAATCTCCTTTTTTTCAATCTATCTCTCTCAGTCACTCTTCTTCCCCGGCCTCACACTGCAGAGACAAAACCCTCATTTATTTCTATAACCAACATCCATCAAGTTGATTACTATAAGCTATTTATAAAGTAAATAACCTTCCATAATTACCAATAGATCCTTCTATTTTATTAAATCACATTCAGACCCATAATTATATTTCACATGAGTCACATTAATACAATATATTTATTTATTTTTTTACATTCTCCCACTTGACTCATATGGTGCTACAGTACTTCATGATTTAATAAATTACATAAATCATACGCATTAAAGGATCTTTAATAAATTGGTTTCATCATTTGTCATACTTAAAGATATACGAACAATAAGAGTTATGGCAGTCACATGTCATTCAATCGACACATTCCCTTCAATGAGTGGTTGCTTTCCAAATAATATAGTGGCCGAGGTCTAAATAGTACTCGCTTGTATCTTTACAATGCTTGTTTAGTGAAACTTGATCAAATTGATTAAGAACAAAACATAATATGTATTTATAAACAAACCAGAGTAAAATTTTACAATGTAAATTTTCTTTCCCTAAGCTTCTTTTAAATAGCATGTAAATCTTGTACTAACAAAAGAATGAAAGTTTTTAAATGATAAACATGTTTTTGATAAATCATCTATCTCATTAAAAACATGTGTGTGTCATCACTATATTAGACACAACTTTGTAAAAATTTCAAAAAAATTAATACACAATTCAACTATCCTCTAGTGAGCATATGGAATATCCTCTAGTCATCATAACAAATTTGTTTCTATACTTTTGATGAATAATGGATTTTACCATTGCATTGAAAGATCTTGAACTTCACCACAAAAGTACACTTAGGAGAAACTGTTGCTTGTGGGAGCTGACCGAGATCAGCCCGACGGGACAATGGTGACCACCAGGAATCAAGGAAGCCAGCAGAATCATCTTGGGGAAGACCCAATGGTAATACTGGCCGAGATGAAGTAGGAGCTGGAAATGATGAGGAAACCGCGCGAGGAGGACCGGATGCGTCACGTTGGCGCACTAGATGTCCTCCGAGAGGAGAACGAAAGGTTGAGGCAGAGGATCGACAAGGTGGAACGAACCCACACAGAAAACACCACCAGAGAAGGTTCGCGGCGTGAGACCTGAAGGGAAGACAGATCTCGGAATGAGATCCGACGGGAAGAAGGCTCTCAGCATGAAAATCGAAAGGAAGAAGGTTCTCGGCATGAGACCCGAGTGGAAGGTTCGCGGCTCGAAGATCGAAAGGAGGGGTATAACAAGTAGGATCGCAATAAGGAAACCAGAGAGGAAATATCTCAGACGACGGGGGCCAACATCTCCGACCAATACCCCTTCACAGACGAGATTATGACCACGAGGCTGCCCAAGGGTTGGAAAAGCCCCACGCTAGATAGGTACGACGGAACCTCTGATCCGGATGAACACATCAACGCGTATGTAGCGCAACTATCCATATACACGACGGACACTCACGTATACTACAAAGTTTTCCCGGCCTCTCTGAGGGGGATGACACTTAGTTGGTTTACCCAGCTTCCGCCGAAGTCAATCGATTCCTTCGAGAACCTTAAAACCAAATTTGCAGCACAGTTCGCAACAAACAAGCCGCACAACTTAACACCAATCGCGCTTGCTAATGTTCGGCAAGAGAAGGGGGAGTCACTCCAGACGTTCATGGATAGGTTTGGCCAGGTCGCGTTGAACATCCGAGGCCTCCTGTCGGAAGTAGCAATGGTCTACTTAACCACTGCTCTTCGGTCAGGACCGTTTGCGGATAGCTTAGCTATGCAACCAGCCGCGAGCATGGAGGAGCTTAGCCAGAGAGCTGCACAGTTCATGCATGTGGAGGAGTTGCAAGAATTCAAAACGCACACTAGAGCCGATCAAGCCCAGGCGAGGCAGAACGACCGAGATAGAAATCCACAAAAGGCGAGAGAATTCCCTCTACCCTCTAGATTTGCAAAGTATACCCCCCTGAATGCGGGCCGGGCTCGGATCTTGGAAGAAGCTCTCAGTACCGAGCTTATTCCGGCCCCCCGTAAGTTCCCATCGCCCCCTCGTGCAGATCAAACCAAACATTGCCGATATCATCGCAATCACGATCATAGCACGGAGGAATGCATCGCTTTGAAAGACAAGATAGAGGAACTTATACAGGCCGGACACTTGTAGTGCTACGTACAAAGAGCAGGAAACAGGAAGTACACCCAACAAAAAGCCAGAACCCCCGAACGTCGGAACCCTAGATCTAGAGCGGATGAACGGCCAAGACAAGGACGATCCCGGGAAAGAAGTCCGAGAACTCGCAACAGCGACGGCCGAACAGTCATCAATACCATCTCGGGAGGTTTTGGAGGAGGGGGTCTGTCACACTCGGCAAGGAAGAGACATTTGAGAATTGTTAAAAGTGTGCATATGCATGATGGCCGACCGAGAAGATCCAGGCCGGACATTGTTTTCTCCGACCAAGATTTCAGAAACATTGATATCCGCCAAGATGATCTAATGGTTATCGCCATCGTAGTCGCGAATTGCGAAATCAGAAAGACGTTGGTCGATCAGGGGAGTTCGGTAGACGTCCTGTATTGGAGAACCTTTGAAAAGGTGAATTTGAATGAAGATATTATCATTCCTCTAGACGAACAGATAGTAGGCTTCTCTGGAGAAAGGGTTGACACGAAGAGTTATATTGATCTGTGCACTAAATTCGGGGATATCGACTGAGGACACCGAACGATACTCTTGAGGTACTTGATAGTGGATGTCAATACGTCGTACAATGCGCTTCTAGGACGACCGTCTTTAAACAAGTTGGGAGCTATCGTTTCTACACCCCATCTCGCTATGAAGTTTTCCACCGAACACGGAGACGTTGCAATCGTGTACGCGGACCAACGTACAACACGTGAATGCTATGTGGCAAGCCCTAGGCTGACACCCACAATCACATCGTCCAAGCGCGATGTAGGGCAGAGGATGGTTGCCATGGTAGACCTTGATCCCCGAATGAACGACGAAATTAGGATGGAGCCGAAAGATACAGTGGAGGAGTGGCAATTAGGAGCAGAAGGACAGAATACGCAGTTGGGGTGATCCCTATCACTCGAAGAAAGTCAAACATTGAAAACAACGTTGGTCAGTCACAAAGATTTATTCGCGTGGACGGCCGACGACATGTCGGGAATTGACCATAAGGTAATGACACACAAGCTGCCTGTGTGCATTGAAGCAAGACCGGTCGCTCAAAAGAAAGACGGCTCGGTGAGGAAAAGAGGCAAGCAACCATGGAGAAAGTGCAGAAATTACTTAAAGCAGGCTTCATTAGAGAAATCCAATACACGACCTGGTTGGCCAATATAGTTTTGGTGAAGAAGAGCAATGAAAACTGGAGGATGTGTACTGACTACACCGATCTAAACAAAGCATGCCCAAAAGACGCGTACCCCATGCCCAGCATTGACCGATTAGTAGATGGAGCGGCCGGCCACAAAGTACTCAGTTTTTTGGATGCCTTTTCAGGATACAATCAAATACCAATGCACATATCGGATGTAGACAAGATGACCTTCATTACGGAATCCGCCAATTATTGTTATCAGGTCATGCCGTTCAGACTCAAAAATGCTGGCGCAACATATCAGAGACTCATGGACCGAGTATTTGAGAATTAGATCGGCAGAAACATGGAAGTATATGTAGATGATATGGTGGTCAAATCCGAAATGTTCGAACAACACCTCGATGACCTGGCCGAGATCTTCTCGCAGCTACGCCTTTACAATATGAGATTAAACCCGACTAAGTGCGTTTTTGGCGTAGAAGGGAGAAAATTCTTGGGTTTCATGCTTACGCACCGAGGAATAGAAGCTAACCCCGACAAGTGCGAGGCAATTTCATCCATGAGAAGCCCGGTAAACCTGAAAGAACTGCAAAGGTTGGTGGGAAGACTGACATCTCTATCCAGATTCCTGCCAAGGATGTCTGAGAAAATTCCTCCCATAATCAAGATTCTAAAGAAAGCGGACAGGTTCAAGTGGGATGATAGGTGCGAGGATGCATTCAACGAGATAAAGGCGACCGTATCTTCAACGTCGATTCTCGAAAAATCACGGGTTGGAAGTCGGCTACTGCTCTATTTATCCATCTCGGAGGATGCTGTGAGTTCAGCTCTGGTCCAAGAAGAAGCCTTCAAGCTCGTTTACTTCACGGGCCAGACACTTCACGACGCAGAGACGCGATACCAGTTAATCAAAAAAGCAGCCATTGCGTTGGTGTACACAGCAAGGAGGTTGCGACCATATTTCCAGGGGCATCCAATAATAATCAAAACAGACTATCCAATTGGAAAAGTCCTGTTAAGGCCAGATTTAGCCGGACGAATGATCGCGTGGTCTACTGAGTTGTCCGAATTCGACCTATTGTTTGAGCCTAGGGGGCCCATACGGGCGCAATGCTTAGCCGATTTCGTGGCAGAATTACAAGTCCCGTGTAATGAGTTGCCGACCGACAAGAAAGACTTATGGAAGTTGTATGTGGATGACTCTTCGAATCAAAAGGGTTGTGGAGCGGGCGTAGTCTTAGAAAGTCCGACCGGGGTAAGACTCGAGCAATCATTACGCTTCACCTTCAAAGCGTCAAAAAATCAGGCCGAATATGAAGCACTTATTGCCGACTTGTTATTAGCTATAGATATGGGAGTAGAACACTTAGTCTGCCTAAGTGATTCTCAGTTGACGGTCGGTCAGGTAAACGACAGATATCAAGTTAAAGACCCTTTGCTGACCGCTTATTACCAAAAGGTGTTAACACTTCTGGCACGTTTCAAGGTCATCAAGATTGAGCACATACTCAAAAGCAGCAACTCCAGAGCCGACACATTGTCCAAGTTGGCGTTAGGGAAGGGAAAAGGTCATTATGATTCAGTAATATTACTAACTCTGAACAACCCATCAGTCTCTCTTTCCGAAGAAAGTACTGATGGGCGAGTAGAAGTCAAGACAACCAACGACATGACGGTAATGACCGTGGAGAGCAAGCCCGAAAATGACTGGAGGCAGCCAATCAAAAAAGCAATCATAAGTATGACAAATGAGGAACCCGTGAAAGACAAGGCATTGGCAAAAAGGGCCGCCCGATACGTCATCATAGGTGAGGACCTGTACAAAAGAGGATTCTTGGCTCCACTGTTAAAATGTCTCTACCAGGAGCAGGCCGAGTACGTAATGAACGAGCTTCACAACGGCGTGTGCGGGATGCATTATGGACAAAGAACCCTGGCAGCAAGGGTAATCCGAGCAGGATATTATTGGCCGACCATTCGCCAAGACTGCTCAGAATACATGAAAAAATGTCAAAGCTGTCAGAAGAACGGTCCCCTCATTCATCAACCGTCCGTGGAATTGCACTGCGTTCAGTCTCCGTGGCCATTTGCCCAGTGGGGAATGGATATAGTTGGACCTTTTCCACCAGCATCCGGACAAAGGAAATTCCTCATTGTGGCCATTGATTACTTCACTAAATGGATTGAGGCAGAGCCAGTAGCCAAAATTACGGCCGCTAATGTTCAAGCTTTCACGTGGAAGGTAATTTGCAGGGTTGGGATACCCCACACGATCATCACTAACAACAGCCGCCAGTTTGTCGACCGAAAGCTGGAGCTCTTCCTAAAAGAGCTGGGTATTAAGCACGTCACAAGTTCGGTGGAACACCCACAAACTAATGGTTAGGCAGAAGCGACAAACAAGGTCATACTCGGTCAGCTGAAGGAAAGGCTTGGTACAGCCAAAGGTAGATGGGCAGACGAACTGCTAGAGATACTATGGGCTTACAGGTGCAACCCCCAGTCCTCAACAGGAGAAGGTCCGTATAACTTGACCTATGGGACGGACGCAATGTTACCGGTCGAAGTTGGCGAAACCACATTGCGCCGTCAAATGAATAAACTGAACATCAATGAAGAATGCATGAAGACAGAACTAGACCTTCTAGAGGAATTGCGAGAAAAGGCCCGAATACGGGAAGAGGCCAGCAAACAACAAACTGTCCGACGATACAAATCGAAGGTCAAACCGCGTGCTTTTCAACCCGGAGACTTGGTATGGCATATGACGGGAGACGCCCGAAAGGATGCTACTGAAGGAAAATTCACCCAAAACTAGGAGGGACCTTTCAAAGTAAGCGACAATTTGGGGAACGGAGCTTATCGGCTGGAGCATTTGGATGGCAAGCCTATCCTCAGAACATGGAATGTTGATCATTTGAAATTTTACTTCAGTTAGTTATAATGTAGTGCACTCTTTACTACCTCGGTCTTTTTTTCCTAAGGAGGGTTTTGGCCGAGGAGGTTTTAACGAGGCACCCCCTTTTCAAAATTAACGAAATCATTGTCTTTCGAGAATGTTTTTTTATAGACTAACCGACTATATATGCATGTTACCTGATTCAAGCACGGAACCGAGCGTGCATGTCACGTTCATGACTATCCCAAGTCAAACTGTCAGCGGAATCGACCGCATACTAACCCGAAGACCAAACCACGTACTCACCTTACACTTACGAAAAATCGTTACTGAACCACGGAACCAACCGTGTACGTACAAATGTCATTTGAACAAGTTATTAGAAAGAACCACGGAACCGACCGTGTATGTACGAATATTATTTGAACAAATTATTAGAAAGAACCACGGAACCAACCGTATATGTATGAATATCATTTGAACAAGTTATTAGAAAGAACCACGGAACCGACCGTGTATATACGAATATCATTTGAACAAATTAGAAAGAGCCACGGGACCAACCGTGTATATTCAGTTCGCGACTAGCAGACAAGGCGATAAGCACGTTTAAGCTGGAGACACTTACGTTTACCCAAGGGAGATAAGACCACTCGTACTTAGTCCAATTAGTAAATTAAATACGGACGGACGAATAGCAGTAAAAACACATTATGGTATACCGACAGAGTACAATCAGTACATTAGATACGAAAATTGTCAGGCAACCACAATCCGAATAATAAACACCAAAACCGAAGATACATTAAACAGACCGATCCAAAATGTTTCGATACAAAACGGTAAACAGATCAGAAGTCGGTTAATTACAAAATAATCATTAAACATGGGCCGAATGTACAAGCCATCAAAAAATCATGACCACACACGGTCGCCAAAGAAAAACCTAGTCTAGGGGAAGCCGTTTGCTCCACCCCGGCTGCCTCTCACCGCCTTCGCCACCACCTTCAGCCAGCTCATCCTGCTCACCGCTGTCGGGAATCTCACACAATGGTAATAACTTGTCATTGAAGAAAGCCTTCCGGTTGTCGAAATTCCTGTCATCTGTGGGAATCTTATAAAAGAAAGCCGCTTGCTGAACGGCCAGCTCGAACCCCTTATCGTGTTGTTCAATGACATGATCCTGTAGTTCGGCCAGCTGCTGATCCAATTGTGCCATGAGACGACCATCTTCGTCACGACAAGCCTTCAGTGAGGCTACCTCCTCCTCCAGCTCCTCTACTTTCCCGCGAAGGTCAGTTGCCCTCTTGTTCGACTGCTCTTCTTTCATCTTGGCAACCGAACACCTCTCTTGGAGCATGCCTATCTCCGCCTTCGCCTGCACCAGCTGTTGTTTCAAATCCTTATTTCGGCCGACTAGTTCGATGTTGGCCGAGAGAGCAAACTTTAGCGAGGAAGCAGAGTTCTCCAAGTCAGCTTTCAACTTCTCCACGTTCTCGCCATCTTTCTTCATCAGTTCGTCACCCATAATACGCCCGACTAGCAAGGCGCGAGTGACAAGCTCCAAAAAAGCTGTATAGAGGTCGGAGGGAGTAGTTTTGGCCGAGTAGGGACCAGCTTCGTAATTGTCAAGTTGAACACTGACCCGATTCGATACCATAAGGTCATATTTCAGGAAATCCATGGCTACAGCCCGATCCCCAAAGGTAGTCGGCATTCGAAGCCTAGTCGGTGATTGGCGGGAGGACTTGTCTTTTTTGTGCTCCCTATCCTTCCTCTTTTTTGGGCGAGGAGCCGTGTGGGCCGGAGGATTTGACTGCGAGAGAGGTCGGATGACCGATATAGGCTTCATAGTAGATGGAGTCTCCTTAACCTGAGAAGGCTCAACCACCCTAGGCCCTTTTCCCTTGTCGACCGATTTCTGACCGGCCGATGGTCGAGAAGCCACAAGCCCCTTCAAAAGCGGATTCCCACCGGGTGGAGCCATTGCCAGTATGATATCTGCAACACCAACAAAGTCAATCGAGAGAAACAAGGTAATCAAATATAAAACAAATTCTCTTACCAACAACGGCACGAGTCGGATCGTCGGCGGAGTAACACCCTATAAGTCTTCGGGTGGATATTTGGTGGGGCAGCTGATCCAAAATCCCGATGGCTAAGAAATCCTCGGCCGTATAGTCCGATCGCGGCCATAACGTAAACTTGACCGGTTTTCTCGTCCAATATAAAGGAAACTTAGGCACCCCATCATCATACACATACCGAAAGCCCTCTCCCCTTATTATCACTTTGAAAAAAGTCTCTTTAAATTGTTTGTAGGAGGATGTATACGGGGCCAACAGTTGATTTTTATTTTGACTAACCAAAGAAAGCCATCCCACCTTCTTACCCGGACAAGTACAGTAATGATGAAGGAAGAGTGCCGGTGTGGCAGTCAAACCTAACCCTAAACACAGCATCCGAAAACCCCCGATATAAGCCCAACTGTTCGGATGAAGCTGGGTAGGAGCCACATTCAGCGCCCTCAAAACTCCAATGCTAAACTCATCGAACGGCAACTGAAAGTGGGAATCCTTAAAAACTTTGGCATAATAAAGAAAAATGGATCGGGAGAAGATCCCTGACTGTGGAATACCCGGTCGGATAAAAAACTACGACGAAAGCAGAATATGTCGTTGGGAAGGGAAGGATCGAATATATCTACACTATCAACAAAAGATTGAACAGAAGAGGTGGAAGTAAATACAGATGCGGCTTTAGCCACTTTGGAATCTAACCAGTCGGTTTCGAAAGGAGAGGGCTCGGAATTTCCATAAGAACCATCTCGGTCAGATGAACCTATAACCACATCGTCGACCTGTTCAACCCTTGACCTCTGCGCACTTCCCGGCTCAGACGATACACTTACAGTCCGTGAAGAACTCATTAAGGAACCCAAGCTGCCGCTAATATCACATTCTTCACTACCTCGCACAGATCCACCCGAAGACCGAGAGCTCTCCGAAGACGAGTAACTAGAAAAAGAATCCATTGTTACCTCAATAAAGACAGACCGACCGGTTTGTATGAAAGGAAGGACGAGTACAGGAAGGAGGCAAAGAGTTGCAGAAGTAAGAATTTAGTTCCACCGCGAACCCTATTTATAAAGGCGAAAGTTCAACCGTCGCACAACCAGCGTCGTCCGATTCCAACCAGATCAAGGGCTCACAACAACTGCCACGTTGTGTCATCACGACTCTCAAGAGCGCGCGAAAATTCTTTACGACCTCTAATTCACTCATCCGAATACATGACGAACCAGTCGACCGAATTGTTCTCTGACTCGCGGACTATAAAATCCTTTTCGGTCATTACATTCCCTCAAGGACTTGAGGGGCCTATGTACTACATGGTAGACTGAACACCAAAAATCAACACAGTTTCATGACCGACCGGATAGTGTCCGGTCGGAAGACCGAAAATTCGCCAGTCCATACAACTCTCTGCAATTGACACGTGGCACCAATCAAATAAAAAGCCATATTAGGCCATAGGCCCATCCACTTAAGGCCCACCTAAATAAGTATAAAAGACAAGGGAACCCCACAAAATGAGGTACTATTACTTGACCTAATTTAATCTGACTTTTCACTAGAACCTGTATTGACTTGAGCGTCGGAGTGCCTGCAAGACTCCCTCCCGGGACAGTGCACCGGCAGAATTAGGAAGGAGAGGGAGTTGAACTTCACCATAAAAGTACACTTAGGAGAAACTATTGCTTGTGGGAGCTGACCTGTCTCATACAAGAACAATATTATTTTTCATTTAATATAAAATATTCGTAACCAATATTAAAGGAAAACCTGTATCTAATTATCTAACCAATAATATAGTTAGAATAAAATTAATGAAATAAAAATTGTATTAAGAATCATATAAGAGTTTCCCTCGTTCAGTGTCAGTGTTAGACACTGAATTCGACAATGGCTTCCCTCAAACTCCTCCTGTTCGTCTCTCTCGGTACCATGCTTACCATGCTTCTTCTCTCGTTCCTAATATGGAACCACAGCGAATCACTCATGATCGCTGTTATTTCTCTAAACGAATCACCCTCCTTCGAATGAGTAAGTCGCGCTTCTTCTCTTTTTAAAATCTTATTTTTTCTTTCAAGAAATTCATTATACTTCTTTCAATTCAAGAACATTCATTATTCTTCGAACGAGTAAGTCTCACTTCTTTTCTTTTTAAAATCTTATTTTTCTTTCAAGAAATTCATTTTACTTCTTTCAATTCAAGAACATTCATTATTTTTGATGGTGCTTGTATGACTTTCTTACATTCTTTTTCTGGACGTCAGATCCCAATCGTATGCTTTACAATTTAGATGTATGCACAAGAACATGTTTTTTTCCATGAAAACAAAGGATAGCTATAATATAAGTATAAATGACAAATGGTATTTTTCTGGTTCAGTCTCAGTAAGAATAAGGAATGACATTTGTTCCTATAGAGCCTTAGGGCCAAGAACAATAAAAGTTCTTGTGGAGCCTTGAGGTTGAGAACAAGACTTCAAGGTGCCAATTGTTCTGATCTCTCTCTGTGAATCACTATTCTCCGGTCGTCGGGATAAAGAGAAGGTTCTAGTCGGAAGCTGCTTCACTCTCTCTCACTAGTGTTCTTAATTATCAAAAGTACATAATATGTGTTAGGGTAGATTTTTCCAAAAGTCCTCTAGCTATACTCACTATTTTCTATTTATACTGTTATGCATGGCGTTATGAGGAAGACGTATAGCCTCTTGGCCCTTAGAGATATGATGACTGCTCTGCACTGTATTAGAGGGAAGACGTGCAGTCTCTCTTGTATGAGGTTGCTGTTCTGCACAATGTCAGAGGGGAGACGTGTAGTCTCCCTTGCATGAGGTTGCTATTCTGCACAATGTCAGAGGGAAGACGTGTAATCTCTTCTGCACAAGGTATGATTGTTCTTTCACCCCATGCGTCAGAGGAAGATGTGCAGTCTCTTACACAAGGGAGGCGTGGTAATGCGAGCGCCGTTCATTGGGATTTGTTCCTTTGTCAGATATAAGGTGCCTGTTCCCAATGCAAAGGAAATGGAGATGTTGGTTCGTTGGTATTGGCTTGGTACCTATCGTCCTGGGTACTTGTCGGCCTGGTTATTTGTCAGCCTGGCACTTGTCGGCCACTCTTGTAAGCCTAGGCACTTGTCGGCTTGGTTACTCATAAGCCTGGTTGCTTGTCGACACTTGTCGGCCTGGTTACTTGTCGACCTGGCACTTGTCGGCCACTCTTGTAGGCCCAGGCACTTGTAGGCCTAGTTACTCATCAGCCTGGTTACTTGTCGGCCATACTTGTGACTGGTCATACGGTACACAAGCCTCCCAAGCTTGAGTAGTTGTTGAAGTACGAAGAGCTTCATAAGCAGCGTTGGCGGCTTGAGTCTTTGGAGACTTGTCGGCCTGACACTTTTTAGCCATTCTTGTAGTCCTAGGCACTTGCCGGCCTGGTTACTCCTCAGCCTGGTTACTTGTCGGCCATACTTGTGACTGGCCATACAGTACACAAGCCTCCCAAGCTTGAGTAGTTGTTGAAGTACGAAGAGCTTCATAAGCAGCATTGTCGGCTTGAGCTCTTTGGAGACTTGTCGGCCTGACACTTGTCGACCATTCTTGTAGTCCTAGGCGCTTGTCGGCCTGGTTACTCCTCAGCCTGGTTACCTGTCGGTCATACTTGTGACTGGCCATACGGTACACAACCCTCCCAAGCTTGAGTAGTTATTGAAGTACGAGAAGCTTAACATGTAGTGTTGTCTGCCTCATTAAAACCTTCTCAGCCAAAACCCTCCTTAGGGAAAAAAGACTGAGGTAGGAAAGAGTGCCCTATTGCATTGCAACAAGACAACAAAGCATAAACTGAAATAGAATTTGAGATAGACAAAAAGCATAAACTAACTAAAATAGAATTTGAGATGGGATGCGTTCCAAGTCCTTGGTATTGCCTTTCCCGATAAGTGCTCCAGGTGATATCGCCCATTTCCCGCTACTTGCCGGACCCTAAAGGGTCCCTCCCAGTTGGCAGAGAACTTGCCTTCTCCCTATCTTGTTTCACTTCTCATTCTCCATACTAAGTCCCCAGCATGGAAACTTCTCGGTTTGACGTTAGAGTCATATTTCCTTTCAGCCCTTCTTTTGCTTGCCTCTTCTCTCACTCGTGCCTTGTCTCTTAGTTCGCTGACTAAGTCCAGGCTAGCCATGAGACTTTCACTATTAAGCTTTAAGTCGAACATCTCTCTGCGTAGGCTGGGCTCTCCAAGCTCCAATGGTAACATAGCGTCTGAACCATAAGTGAGGCTGAAGGGGGTCTCCTTGGTTGAAGACTGTGGAGTGCACCGATATGCCCAAAGCGCTTCCAGCAACTCCTCAGTCCATCTTCCTTTGGCTGTTCCCAGTCTTTTCTTCAATTCATTCAGGATGACTTTGTTTGCGGCTTCAGCTTGTCCATTGGTTTGTGGGTGTTCTACGGAGCTGGTGATGGAGCGAATTCCCAATCCTTTGTAAAAGTCCTGGAGTCCCTAGTCAATGAACTGTCTCCCATTGTCTGAAATGATTGTGTTCGGTAGCCCGAACATGCATATTATGTTCTTCCACACGAAAGACTGGACCTTGTTAGTAGTGATGGAGGCCAGGGGTTCGACCTCTATCCACTTAGTAAAATAGTCAACAACAACTAGGAGAAACTTACACTGTCCCTTCCCAAGGCTCAATGCTCCAATGATATCAATTCCCCACTGGACAAAAGGCCATGACGAATTCATATGATGCAACACTTCAGGTTTAACCCTTAGTATATTGCCAAATTCTTGGCATTTTTTACACTTCTTCACGTATTCTGCAGCATCACTTTCCATTGTTGGCCAGTAGTATCCGGCCCTCAGTGCTCTGGTTGCCATGCTGCGTCCTCCAGAGTAAAGGCCACAAATACCTTCATGCAATTCGGCCATGACGTACTTTGCCCGACTTTTGTTGATGCATTTTAACAGTGGTCTCGAATAGCTTTTTCGGTACAGCTCGTCCCCTATCAGGGTATATCTTGTGCATTTTCGCTTCATGGCAGTCTCCTCAGTTTCTTCGCATGTGCCTTCTTTTAGGAACTTAATGATAGGTATCATCTAGCATTCTTTGTCCTCTTCAATATTCATGACTTCCTCCCTGTTAGATATGCTTAGTGTGGGGACTGTCATCTGTATGACCGAGTGGTAGTGGTTCTTGTTTTTGGTGCTTGCAAGTTTGGCCAACAGGTCAGCCCTTGTGTTCTGTTCCCTTCTGATGTGTTCTACCTTCGCTTCTTTAAAAGTTAAGAGGAGATTCAACACTTTCTGATAATATTGCATCATCATGTGGTCTTTGACTTGGAACACTCCGGTCAGTTGCCCAACAGTCAACTTTGAATCGCTCCTACACTTCCTCTGCTCCCATTTCTTTAGCCAAACTCAGTCCTGCAATTATGGCCTCATATTCAGCTTGATTATTAGTAGTTTTGAAATCAAACCTCAGCGACTGCTCGATGGTAAGTCCCGCTGGTCCCTCCAAGATGATTCCGACTCCACTTCCTTTGGCGTTTGAGGACCCGTCGACATAGATGACCCATTGGGTGTTGGGACTTGCAGGGTCCGAACTTAATTCCACTAAGAAGTCGGCCAGTCGTTGAGATCGTATAGCCCCTCGCGGCTCATAGGTGATTCCGAATTCCGACAGTTCGACTGACCATCATATCATTCTCCCTGCGAGATCAGGCTTTGTCAGCATCTTCTTGATAGGGTAATCAGTTTTAAGTCTCTACTGTCAATTTAATGAATGATGAGTATATTTAGATGAAAAACATCCTCCAACACACGATTAACTATGAATAAAATAATAATAAATATAAAACAAAATAAAATACTTATGAGACAAATATGTTCCTATTGTGATATTGATTGTATTAAGTCATCATCCAAGTTATGTACGTGACTGCGTCACAATATAGATAATTAGATCTTTATTTGTTCTAAAAAGTATGTATGGGTGTGGCATTAAATGAATCAGTACATGTATTTAACTGCACATGCGGATGAATGTGAAGTCATTGTTATATTTATAAAAAGGTGGTTGACAAAATGATTAAACATTTTATAATGGACTATTTGACATATGAATATTTCTTACAACATAAAATATGTGAATATTTATTGAAGTATGATGTTAACTTAATCCACACACTTATTGTTTGATGTATTGTGTGCCTTTCATCTATTCTTTTATGTATTTTATCATACTTAAGAAAAAAAAGACAATATAGTGTTATATCTTTTATTAGACAAAACTCTCGTGTCTTATATGATAGGCTAACATTATTGTTTTTTAGACAAAGTATGATATGTTTTATACTTATTTGTTTGTAACCTTAATCAAAATCTTATGTTATTAGGTTTTTGTCTAAATAGTTGTTTTAGTTAGAAATGACTCAGGTCTAAATATTACTTGTATTTTTACATCGTTAGTCTATTTATTGAGATTTGACGAAGAATTGGATGTAATATGTATTTATATATGAATCAAAATAAAAATTTACAACATAAATTTTCTTTCCTTAAAATTGTTTTAGATTACATGTTATAAATTTACGCTAACAAGAGAAGCTGTTTGTCATCACTATATGCTAACTTTGCAAAAATAAAAAATAAAAAAAATTCAAAAAAGTTTTAGTATATAATTCAACCGCCAATTTTTTTGTATTAGACGTATTTTTCCCAATTCTTTCAGAGACACATCAGTCTATTGCTTCATATTAAAAAGGTTGTAAGCTTTGGTAGTTTTGGTTTACTTATAACTACTTTCTCTTCAAATAATTTCTTGAAGTCATAAAAAACTTAATTACTCCAACCATTCCAAGTTTGTTCCAGTCAACATGCTAACAAAGAAAAAACATTAGTACCTCCACATATAAGAATGTGGAATGATCCACTCTAGACCTCTCACTCTGAACCTTTTAAAACTTGCTATTTCTCACCAACATCCTTTCTTATTCTCCTCCTCCAAATATTGATTTGCTTAACTTCTTCTTTATTTTATTGTTGTAAATTTTGAACTATTTACATTACTTGGGTTATGATAATAGCCTTCTCTCTAACATTAGGAAGATTAATTTTGTGTTCCTCTATCTCTCTTATTTATTGGAGGATTAATTGTGTTCCTCTAATCTCTCTTATTTTTACTCAAAATGAAAGAATTTATAACAAAAGATTTAGTCAAAAATACAATAATAACGTTTAAGATTTATAGAAAAAGCATTTAGAGTAAGAATCTTTGCCTAGATGAAAGGAGTTTTTTTTTTTTTTTTTTTTTTTTTTTTTTTTTTTTTTTTTTTTTTTTTTTTTTT
>Ga0209489_101978_pt1 | contig 42141 bp, 34 predicted proteins | sample SiratrowhiteBW_FD_187527 | JGI IMG/M metagenome (GOLD analysis project Ga0209489, IMG submission 187527) | Root nodule microbial communities of legume samples collected from California, USA - Siratro white BW (SPAdes) (version 2) | ecosystem: Host-associated > Plants > Roots > Nodule | place... | reverse complement strand
GGGGGGGGGGGGGGGGGGGTAAAAACTCAACGGTGTCAAACTAACATTACTCATTATCCAATATCTATATTAACTGGGTTATAATAGTTTGACACCCATACCAACTTTATAACAATTTGACATGGTGGCCACGTGGTGGTGATTAGACAACAATATTAATATTTTATTGGAAGATGTTGATTGCATAAAATCATTTACATCCAAATTCAATAAACTAAATATTAATTAATATTTTATATTATATAAAAGCTCACTTTTTTTTTCATTCAAAATTCTTTAAGATTTTTGTTTAAACTTTTATTATTAACTAATATTTTATATTAAAATAAATATTTATTTTATGTGGTTAAAAAGTTATAATTAGATTTAGTTAATTACCTTTCTAAATAATCATCTTAAAAAATTATATCAATAATGACCTTTGTCTGGAGCTGAATCGGATATTAAAATATCTTGCATAGAAATACCTTGTGAGGAGCTAATTAAAAAAAAACACTCTGTCTAAGGTTGAATCAGACACTAACATAAACTCCTCCTTCACAGAAAATCTTTGTGAGGAATTGCCTAAAGAAAAATATGTGTCTAGGGTTGAGCTAGACATTAACACCAAACCCTCACTTAGAGACAAACCTTGTGATGAGTTGCTTGTAATTGAACAACAAGATTAAAATATTATGCAACTTCACAGGGAACAAACAAAGAAAAGTACAATTAAAGGTGAAACTGTTCCTTGGGCCAGAAACTTTTATCCATCATCTAGTAAGGAGTACCTTGACCTCGGGAGTTTGTTTCTCGGGAATTTTACTTTCAATCTTAAATATTTTGTATATATGTCATTTGTCATATTAATTTCATGTTTTTATAGGATGGTGTTTGATCCTGGAGAAAATTAACAATAAGGTTATCCATAAGATCGTTGTGGATCTGAGGATAGATCCTTCTCGAGAGGGAGGGGATGATGGAAGAAGGCCCAAGCCAGGCCCAATCACTAGATCAATGGCTAGATACACAGAAGCTCAAGAGGAGTCAGAGACACTAACACACATACAGATGCTGACTACTCTAAGCTTTGATGGACATTTGTAAATTATTTTAGAAGACATTTTTTTTTGGTAAAAATAAACCCTATGTGCTTTAGGGTTAGAAAACACATAGGTTAGGGTTAGAATTCTTAGATGGCAATTCCTTTTAAAAGGCATCGCATGTCACTTTCTTATTGGTTGTAAAAGGAGCAGTCTAGGGTTAGGAGACTTGCTCCACACACTAGGGTTATTACCTAGTATGTGAAGCAAGCTAGGGTTAGCATGGTGGCTTGATTCTTATGCTATCCTTGGTATAGGTTGTCATGCAAGCTTTAACTTCTCTAGTTTTCCTATAAATAGAGGTGTAGGCATCTCACTTTGTAAGCTTCATTTTACCAAATGAAATGCTGCACATTTTTCAGCTCATTAGTCAAGTTTCCATTCGAGTCTTCTTCTCCAAGAAGCCTTGAAGCTCCCTTGAAGATTGGCCCAACCTCCTCCAAGACCACTTGCATCCACTAGTTCATATATTTTCAAGAAGCTTCTACCGTAGCTTCCCCGTTACCTCCACTTCTTCACAATTCGTTTTGTTGTTTCTTGCTTCCTTCCAAGAAGAGCTCCTTTCTTCCATTTGATTCGGTGCCAAGCTTCTCTTTTATGCTACATCAACTTGTAGAAACCTCAAGAAGTAAAACGCATCAAGGAGTCTTCTATCAGTTACCATTAACTATTTATAAAATAAATAATCTCTCATATTTACTAAATGTCCTTTTATATTATTAAATCATATTCAGACACATAACTATATTTGATATGAGTTACATTATCAAATATATTTATTTATTTTTTTAACATGCAATACTTTAGAATGCTAGTTTTTAGTTTTATGAATAGAATCTTATCAATGCTTATTATTGATAGATTGATAGACCTTCACAGAAGGTGAAAGATTTTAAGTTTTAGTTTCCTAATTGTTGAATAATCAGCTTTATATATTATTAGGCCATTTATTCTAATTGAATTTTAAAGATGGGTTGAGAAGTACCTTCTGTTCTATGCTTGTATAAAAGGAAGAAAGCTAAATTATTATCCAAAGAAAAGTTATTCTTACGCACCCAAATCTATACCAGTTTATGAGAGCAAAGTTTTTGGTTAACTTTTACTAGTACTTAACGGACTAAAAGTATGTCATATTATTTTAGTGCGTTTACCAAAAAATATGAAATTATAAAATTGGCATTCAGAAAGAAGAAAAAAGTGTGATGGATTGACACACATCCCAAGTTTTTAATTTAAGAAAGAACACTAAAATTCATTTTTAGGGAGAGATTTTAACAGTCAATAAAATCCAGACCAATGCCTAATGCGAACCTCTAGGGACTAGAGGATAACTGTAATTAGATTCAATTATTTGTGATCTGAATCTATGTAGTAATACTCCAGATAACATGTCATTAATGTTGGGAGTGCTTAATCTTACCATGTTTCGAAAAAATCCCAAACACTCTCCTCCGTTCTTATTTATAAAAAAGACATCATCTTTATACGGACAAATTATATTCATTAAATTTTACTAGTTCTATAATATGTTTTTAAATGTCTTTTTCTTGAAATAAAAAAGATAGATGGTAATTAATGTATCATTTTTAAGATAATTTAAATAAAATATAATTAAAAAACTAAAATTATTAAAATTTAATTATAAATATTTCTTTTCTAACAAATAGATGGAGCAACTATAATAATGTATCAGTAATAACCTAGTCCCCACATTGCACACAGATATGATAAATGATTGCGATTATGATTAAACTCGTGATTGTTAAAAGAGAAGAAGCGCATCTTCCACGAAGGAGACGAGTGTTTCAACTGTCTAATGAAAAGGGTGTATCGTGTCGCAACGAAAGCCGCAAGAAGCTACGCAGTACAAAACACTCTCCAAACTGTTTACCCTAACTATTCGTTTCTTCCTCATCATCTCTTTCTACATATAATTCCCCCACCTTATCACTCCCTTAACCCCTCCTGTTCATAATTCTTCTCTCATAAGCCACCACCAACCCTTAGTTTCTCTCTATCTCCATTTCTCTCAGTTTTGTTATATTTTCTTTCAACCATGGACCTTGATCATGGTTTCGACTTTGAGGACTGTTTCCCTTCCATGATTGCAAGACTAGGTATAGAAGGGTTCATTGAGGAGCTCTGCAACGGGTTTCGTTTGCTCATGGACGTGAACATGGGGCTCATCACGTTTGAGAGCTTGAAGGTGAGCACCTACTCGCTCGGTTTGGAGGTGAGGGATGATGAGTTGTTGTGCATGCTCATGGAGGGGGATTTGGATGGAGATGGGGCTCTTAACCAAATGGAGTTTTGCATTCTCATGTTTAGGTTGAGTCCTTGCTTGATGGATATGCAGGGTAATGAGGATCCAGTGCATGCCAGTGTAATATAACGTTCGATAGTGTAATTAATTAACCTTCTTCTATAACCCACTTTTCTGTTTCTCTTAGCGGTAACAATGCCATCCTCGTAAGAGATTAGAAGTCATTCTATGGTTCAGATGTCTATAGTCTCGGTCAATTTTCATGTCATAAGAGTTAATAGTTAAGCGAACTAAGATTGACCAAGATTATAAACATGTATGCATTGGTATAAGATCGTGGAATAATTTCTAAAATGCGAGAGAATAATACCGTAGTAGATGGTCTGTGTAATTGAATGAAACCTACTGTTTTCTGTTGCTATATTTCTTTATTTCATTGTAATTTACTGCTTTATGTGTACTCCAATTTATACATAAATATATACTTCTTTTCTTAGGTTGTGCTAAGTGTGAAATTTAAAGCTACTCACGTCACGGGTAGTTTTTCAGTTCTCCTCACTTTTTCTTGTCTTTTACTTCCCAAACTTCAAGGGATTGGAGGCTATAAAGTAAAAGAGAGTATCCACATTTACGCAGACAACGAAATGATGGACGCATGATTGAGTAATTTATTAGGTGAAGCTGTTAGTTATCTCAGACTGGACTCTGAGTGTTTGTGTGTGTGTGAGAGAGAGAGAGAGAGCGAGAAGAAGCACTTGTTTTTCTTGATGGTTAGGTTTGAAAGTAACTCAAGGTAGCCTGTTACACGTTTCCTTCACTGTTTCTTTCTTTTATTTATCAAATTTCCAGCGAGCTGAAAGTAAAAAAAAAAAAAAAAAAAAAAAAAAGTAGGTAGGTATGTCTGAACATATATCATATCCAATAACTTCTTCTATTCTTATGTCTATCTTGTACAGTTTTATTCGAATAAACTTCTCCAAGTACTAAAAAGGAGAATTATTTTTTTTATAAATTAAAACCTATATAAATAAAATTGACTTTAAAGTTAATATAGAATAACTTCTTCAAAATATCTCAAATATAGACTCGTTATAACTCATTTTTTTTAAATATTTATAAAAATTATATCCAAAGAATTTATCACATTTATATTGCTCTATTTTGTTATCACTTTCTACATCTCTCCTTTAGTATATAGGCATCTCAACAACCATATCTGTAAAGAATTTTATTTTGGTGAAATTGTTTAAACTGTAAAGATTTCTGTTGAATTGTTATAGTTTATATCATATACAAGGATATTATTAGATATGTTATTATGTACTCGACAAATGAATAAAGATTCAAAACACTACGAAGACAAATATATCTTTTATAATATTGAAAACTTTAATTATACACTGTATATCACGAATGGATGCGTATAGAAGTACTTGAATTAATTACGTATAAAACTAACTCTAAGGTTATGTCTGATCACGCTGGATTAATTATTGTAACTCTGGATAATTCTGCTATTAAATTTTCTTTAGACAGAATAATTTTTATTTGGAATAAATGTCATTCGTCTCTTAATCTACTATATATGGATTGGAATATCTTTCAAATATTTCATCTTTATTTTTCATTGTTATAAAAATTCTGATCAATTATGAAATAACCATATATGATTAAATATCGAATGCAGGAAAAGACAATTTGAATTTAAGTCGTGTGTGAACTGAAATAATATTCAAATTTTATGCAGCCGATATATATAGTGAGGGTGTAGCTATATTAAGTTTGTCTTCTTTTGATTGTTTTTGGGTGTGTCCCTCTCAATAGAGAAGAGCATAAAGATACTTGACACCTTTATGTTCCTTTCGTAATTGTGAAGTTTCTTTATGTTTAAGCCACTTCCTATTTGTAGTGGGACATGTGAAACAAATTGAATAAATTTGTTTCTTTACTTTTTAGCTTAAAGAATGATTATGCCATATCTTTTCCACCTTACGAGCAGCTTCGTGCAGGTAAATAACTAGGCAATTCTTTTTGCCCTATAATAAAGTTCTAACATTATCATGTCCTTATGAAGTTTTAAATATATTTCCTCCTTATACCTTGAAATGTATACGTACTTTTAAATGACAACAGACCAAAAACTAGGTAATACTCTATTTTTACAAAGGACGAAAAACATGTAAAACACTATATTTACGGCATGAGTTTTATAATTAAAACTGATTTGGCTACATTTATAATTAATACTATATTAAGATGGTCCTTCATTTGAGTTTTTAATCAACATTATTATTAACAAAAACTTAAGAAAATATGTTCAAATTTTAAAGAGAACTAGAAAATGTTTTAACTTTAGAGAAGAGAAAGATATTCTTTTGTAAAAAAGGTTAATATTTAGTCATATAATCTGGATTCATTACAAGAATACTCTAAAATATCATTAGACAAAAAGCTATCACGAAGACTAACAGTGATAGTGTCGACTTAGAAGTGAAGAATGCGATTACAAAAATGCATAGATTAATTGTTAGAGTGGAGTGTCGGCTCAAAAATGAACGCTAAAAAAAGTTGGCTAAGTTCACACTAAAATAAAAAAAAATAAAAAAGAAACACAATAATTAAAGTGGATTATTGGACACTAAATGAAATAATTAAAAATTATTAGTGTTTGCTCATAAAATAAATTGATTTTTAATTACTTTTAAAGAGTAGAATGGTCTAGGACGAAACTAACTACAATAAACGCTATTTTTTTTTTTTAAAATACAGAACTGTTTAAGAAATATGGATGTATTTAGAAATTTATACTCAATTTTATAAATCAATTTTGGATTTAGTATAATAATTAGAATTTTACTTAAATGGAACTGCATTCAGGTAAGAGTGTCTATATCACTATAAGAAAATATTAAAATATTAAAGGATCAATCCAAATAGTGTAGGTTAAAATGTCAGTTTTAAAATTTAATGTATAGTGTCAACTAAATTTATGCAAAATTAGTCGTAACTTTTTTAAAAAAGAAAATTGCGTTGACCTTGCCTACATAAAAAAAATTATTGTAACGGCGAACCCACATTAAACTTTGCGTCGACCTGACATATGTAAAAAAATAAATAAAAATACGACAACTTGATCTAGGTTAAATTTTGTGTCGACCAGATCCATGTTACCTTACATATTTTTGTCTAAATTAAAATTAGTCACGACAGAAACAAAAATAAAAAATAAAATTAAAATTAAATTGAATTTAAAAACTAGTAAAGTTTCAAAATATAATATTAAATAATAATAATATTATTATATTAGTAAAATATAAAAATAATGAAAAAAGATAAAAAAGAAATAAAATAGATGTAAGATTGAAATTTAATAAAATAAAAAAATATTTGATTATAGTTTTTGAAATTTAATTCAATATTTAATCGTAAAATATAAATGAATGATAATTAAATAATAAAATGTAAATGAATGATAGTTGAAGTATAAAATATGATAGTTGAAGCATAAAATATGAGTGAATATAAGATATATCATGTTAAATGATACTTAATTTATTAAGATATAAGATAAAATTTTTAACACTTTTATTTGTTTTAAGTTTTATATAGTCCTTTTATTTATTTAAATTAGGTGATGTAATGAGTATTAATTAAATTAAATTTTTATTTAAAAAAAAATTGAATTTTTTAGTTATGTCATAATCTTTTCCATTGCAATTCCCACTACCATTTTTCCTCTACTCATGAACTTGCCTCCTCTAATGTTTGGATCTTTTTATCTAAATTGGCATAAACTTTAAGAAACTTATGTAAAAGAGATATTGGTTCACACCATTTATCTATTAAAAAATATATTTTTTTTCTCTATTTTCAACTTTAGAGTTAACATTTTCATCAAACCATGCTTTATTCCTTCCCTCCTTAAACATGTCCTATATTGAGTTATTAAACTTGTAGTAGAAATTTCAGATAGCATTATTAAAATTCTCTCAGCATCTAAGAAATAGTGACATAACATCTAAGAAATAGTCATATTAATTATACATCTATTTTGTTGCTCTAGTTTCTTTGAAATCATATTATCAATAATATTATTAATTACCGATATGTCTTCCCATCCTAATTCTATATATACATAGATCAAGACTTCATGTTAAGTATAATAATCTTTTTCTATTTTATGAACTTGTCATGATATTAATCTCATTTCATTAGTCATTCTAGCATTTGTTTGCCCAAATTTAAACATAGGATAAAAATTAATTATTATTACAATAAATTTATTTTAAATTGGCTATTTTGAAGTTTTTATATGAATTTTAAAATTGATTAGAAAATGACATTAAAAGTAATAATTTTTTAAACAGATTTTTTTAATTATGATTATATATGTTTTAATTATATAAATATAACTGTCCAAACAATATATAAACAGAATTAAAATCTAACATATAAAAGTTTAAACATTATGGATCATCTTTCCAAAACGAATGAAGAAAATATTTTAATGTTATTTTATTTAATTCATATTTATTTTAGTGATGTTTGATAGTATAAATGAACATGTTTCAAAACAGATTATGTTTTATTATAAAAAATAAAATAAAATACGTGTTTAATTTTAACTTTTTTTTATTGTTTAAAATTATAAACTCATGATTTTTTCATTATTTTAAATTTTTTATTTAAATATTATGAAGTTGTGATATGGAGACACGACGTTAACCTAAAAAAAATACAGTTACTGAATTCTCATTCTAAAATGAAACCTCTTAAAAGGGTTTTATTTTAAAAATTGAAATAGAATTATCTATTAAACAACTTGTGTGTTAAAAAGGGAAATTGTGTTTTAAAATTACTTTTTTAAATTATCCATATATATAGTTTACCAAATAAATACGCTTTTACTTCTTTAACAGTAGTATATTAATTTTTCTGCCATAATATTAGTATTAATTAACTTAATTTTAAAAATATAAAATGTTATTTTAATCATTAGAATGTAACACTTTTTTTTAAAAGGCCTTGTGTCTAATAAATTTTTTATATCAAACAAAACTTTTTATAATTTCAAATGTTAAATTAATCTAGATATAGTTTTAAGAATAATTGGATACAATATTCTTAGTTTTTCACGTTACTTGAAACTTTCTACTATATATGAAAAAAATGTTCTCTTGAAATAATGTGGACACGTTGACATGAAAAGAGACCGATTTTTATCTTTCAACATTTGAAAACCAAATTTAAAATACATTTGATATAAATACAGTTTTTTAAGTTTAAGATAACATTAACTATTCATTTATTGTTATAAGAGCATCTTTGAAATTAAAATATATATATATATATAGTTAAAATATTATATAAATTTTATTAAATTTAATATTTTTTTCTTTCCACTGATCATTTATTACAGTTACTTTAAGATTTAGGATTTAAACGTGTCTTTAAAAAGATGATAAATTTACTAATAAAGAGACTTTAAAGTATTCAAAAGTCAAATTTTAATTGAATGTGGTTTTTATGGTTATTGATAACATTAATATACCAGCATATCTCTTAACAATAATTCATGGAATAAATAATATTGAATTAGAGTAATTGCGTTTAGGTAGGAGTAATACAGTTAATTGATGGGTTTAGGTAGTTACTAAGCTAAGTATAAAATAAAGAAAAAAAATAAAAAATAAGAATTTATCCACAATTCATATAGAGTTGATGAAGATGCTTTAATTAGAATAATGGTATCTATGACTGATATATAAAGATATATGGTTGAGTAACATAAAAAATTATTTAAATTATACATATTCAAAATTAATTATGATTTTTTTCATGTTTATGTATATAAAGAAAAAAATGCATACTAGAGTAAATGTTTTTTTGTACTCATAATGAAATGAGTGCAAAGAATATTTTGTACTCAAACAACTTTTGAACTTCATAATAGTAAGAAAGTGGAGATTTTTTTTAATGAAGACTCTTGTTTTAGGTGAAAAAAAGGTAAGTTCCTTAACATGGTGTAGAAATCATTTTTTTTTCAAGAAAAATTCAATTTCATCTCTAACTAAAAAACACAATGAATAGGTTGGCTAAAGCTATAATAATTGGGAAATCATTTTTTATATTAATATTAATATTAATATTTTATGGTGATAAATGAATAATTAATATTTGAAACCCAAAACTCTTGGTGTGCTAAAATTTTATTTTCTTCTCCTTTGAAACCCAAATTTCAAATACCCCAAAACTCTCTATGTGCCAAAATTTCATTTCCTTCTCCTTTGAAACCCAAATTTCAAATACCCCATAACCCTCGGTGCTAAAATTTCATTTCCTTTTCCTCCTTGCGATGCCAAAATTTTTGTCCACAATTTTTGTCTCCTCTATCTTCCAAATGTTTTCAATCATTGTGTGTGTGAAGTGGTTGTTGTTAGAGGAGCTTGTGGTCGCCAGCGAGTCTTACGAAGCTTGGAAGGAGGTAAGTTTGTATTTCTCTTCATCATTTTTTTTATTTCTCCAGCTTGAAAATATTTTTAATCACCGATTTTACTTTGAAATCGTGTTGAGGATAGGTTAGTTGGTGTTGGACCGATTGGTGGTTCTTCGTGGGTGGTGTGTGAAGTGGTTGCGGTTGGAGAAGGTGGTGGGCACCGCAGGTGTTGCAAAAGTTCGATAGAGGTAAGGTATTCTTCGATCTTTTCTTGATATATTCGATAAAGCTTGAAATTAGCCATGGTTGTTTAATTATGAGATAGCAGGAGAGATGTGTTTCGGTGGGAATAGAGGTAGCAATTAATTTTGTAAATTTTCTCTAATGCATTTTTAACCTCTCTTCTCTTCTTCATAAGCAGAAAAGACCATTAATAATACAAAATTAAAATTTCATTTAGATTGGTAATTGATCATTTAGCACTATTGATTGTCCTTTCTATTAATTCTCTTAAAAATATCTTCATCAACAAGATAGGCCAAAGTGGTTCTACTTTTCATTTTGCCAGTTAGACTTAGATTAGAAAACTTTGAACTATATATGCATTTGGTTCACCAAACAAAGCTGTTGTCCCCAGACACATTGCTTTTCTAAGGCAAGAATAACAAAGGATCATAAAACATGCTTAAGAAACCAAGAGTTTGAGATTATATATTATGTTCTTCATGCATATTTGGACCCTTAATCCTGTCAATTAAAGCTATTTTTGAAACTTTATTGTTTAGCTTTATTGATACCACGTATTCACATTCCCTTTGCTAGCTTTAATGTTGTTTTTCTCCCTTTTCTACATGCTTTTTGGTTTTGTTGTATTCTATTTCTTAGAGAATTTAAGAGAGGGAATGATTACTCCCCCATTTCATGAAGCATATAGAGATCATATATCAAAATATATAACTTTTCTAAATGTAAAACGACTAACGAATAATAGGAGACCTGTATTTGGACAGTAAAAACAAATGAGGCCAAGTTAAAGAAAACTTTATACTCCATAAACTATATTACAACACAAAAATTTCAAAGATGGTATTCACTTTAGATTTTTAGCATTTTCACTGTCCCAGATTGATATATGACCATACACATATGCCATGTATAAGGGATGAGAGCAAGTCACAGTGAAAACAAAAGGTACATTCAGATTAACCAAATCTATTCTAAATAAAAGTGACCCCTCTGTTGTGACCTTTGTGGTCACTAACAGGTGTAAAGTGAGATGAGATACTGAATAAAACCAAAGAAAGAATAGAGTAAGTTTGTGGTAAAAGTAAACTAGTGCCAAAAAATGTCTAGGGGATTCTCCATTAGACCATTCAGATGAAAATTATCATATGATCATTGAATATTAGTAGTTAATGATTCACATTTAATTTCCTTTTGTTAAAATTACAGTTTGGGGAGCCTGTGAAGAAAAGTCCTCACGTTTTCTTTCCTTTATGTCTTATTCACCAATTTTTTTAATTTTCTTTCCTTAATTTTGGGCAAAAGAAATTAAAGACTTAAGAGTGGGGCACTTGGCGCTTAACAATTAATTGGGTGGGTTTGACATGATGAAGGGCTAATAAAAAAAATATACATAATATTCATTTAATTTTGGATTCATTAAAATTGTTATTTAGAGTAAAAAAAAAAACATTTTTAATAAGACAACAACAATGTTGTTTTACATGGGAAAAAGTGGGAAGCATAAATACATTTTCAAGTAAAATAAAATAAAATACCAACCCACACTTTACTACTTAACAACTTGATTATTTTACATGTATGTTTTGTTTATATAATAAATACAATAAATCATACTCATGGCTGATACAATAGTCTGTAAAGGAATTAAAAATTAATTTTATCATTATCGGTAACGAGCTAGTAAATAAACATAATTATGATAATTTAACAATTCATTTTACGTATCAAAGGATTTGAGAAAAACTAGTTCCAAAAAGAGTAATAATTTATTGGAAGAAAAAAAAAAGAAATGAAAGAAAGAAAATTTGATAACCAAAATGAGTGTTCCACAAGGTAATTAAAGTAGGTTGCTATTTGAAGTTTGTGATCATAATGCATACATTTGTATTATTATATAATAATTTTGGTATATTGTATGTGGTAGAAGGGTTGCGTTAGATCTATATATTTGATTGACTATGGGTCCATTTGCTTCACTTAATTTCTTAACTTTAAGTTATAATTTATGTTTAATTTTTAATCACTAACGTTGGTTAGCCAACCCATTCATAATTTTCCTTCACAATGTTATTTTTTCAACTTTTCTCTTCTGACTTTAAGTCAATACACATATTACACATAATTTTCAGCTGTACTTCCTGAAAAAAAACATTAATTATTGCTTTCCAAGCCCTAAAATTTGTTCACATTGTTTATTTCTTCTTTGGATTATTGTAGTATGTTATCATATAATGTAATTATAATTAGAGATTAATGTCTATTTTATGTTGTGAAATTTCTTAGGCAGTTAACTAATAAGAAATTAGCATAATTTTCATTAAAATTTTCATCTCAAAATAAAATTAATCAGTCTTCAGGTCGGGGTGGAGCGTTGCACTGGTCAGGACGTAAATCACATTTGGACATTGCATTGGGCCTAGTAAGTATTATTTCACTAACTCTTTAGTGTAATCAATTTTTTTTTCTAACAAATATTATTTCTAATTATAAAAGTTTTGTAGGAATGTCAATATGGACACCCAGTTGAGCCTGATGAACTATTTATTGCCACTCACACCAACAAGAAGGGTGAATGGGTTGATACTCGCTCACACGAGACTTATGTAAGTTTATTCTTACAATTTTTTCCATATTATCTATTTTTTTGTAATTTGTAATGTTTAAATGTCCAAATGATTGTGTAGGAAAACTAATAGCAACACTTGAGGGCTATACAATAAAAAATTCATCAGGTTCGAATGTCGAATATGCCCAGATAGATGTAATAACCAAGCTTCAGGCTTGGAAGGAAGTTGCTAGAAGGAAGAGTAGAGGTTTATGGCACTGTAGACTTGGCTGCTAACTACCGCCAAGGAGTGTCCTCCCTCACTCAGCCCTTGTCCTTTGCTTCTGCCGATAACTTTTTGGTTCGGACCGAAAGAGAAGAAATGGCTCACGAAATCATTCAAGCAAAGGAACAAGTAAAGAAGACAGAGGAACAAGCAAAGACAGTAACAAAACAATTTGTTATGCAAACACAAAGCTTCGCCAGATGGAGGATGACCTGAGGATGGTAAAGGAGCAGCTTTTCGTGATGATGGACCGACAACGTGGCGATGTTTCTACTGGTACAAGTCAGGTCCACCCCGGTTATGCTGAAGACGATGACTACTACCCCCTCTACTGACTTTCACACCCATAATATGTGAGTTTCATTATCATCAAATATTTTCTTACTTATATCAAATTTAATCTTTTAATAATTATTATTGAAATAATTTTCATTCTTATGACAGGTTCTTTCCAACACTTGATTTGAAGAAGATTTTTTCTATTATCATATATTTCGTTTCAAGTTTTTATGTTTTTTTTTTTCGTTTTAAGTTTTAATTGAACTGGATTGTAAATATTGATATTTTAAAATATTGTTGTTTGTTACAATTATAACTTTAAATGTCTTTTTAAATTTTATTCTAATTATATTTATATATATTTATGAATGCTGAGATTTTTCTGATTTTCAAGATTGGGTTAGTTGATTTATTTTTTTGTAATTTTTTTTTCATGAAGATTCATAATTGCATCGGTCATTGCATCAGCCTAGTCCATGCCACATCCGTGCTAGAGTGCGTCGGCCTAGCCCACGCAACTACCTTCGCCTTTTGCGACTGCTTGGCCCACGCTAACATGCTTGTGTGAGCTAGGCTGACTCCACGTACCACCCACTTAGTGTGCGTTTGACTGACATAATCTTATAAAATAGTGATAGTTTTGAAACGATTTAGCCGTCGCATGTTGCATCCAATTTTTGGCCAACACAAATTTTACGTTGCTTCCAAGGTTTTAGCGTCTGTTATGAAGCCGCCGCTTAACTGACGCATAAGCGTCGGTTTTTTATATTTTTGCGATGGTTTTCGACCCATGCTATAGCCATTTTTTTTGTAGTGTTAGTTCTTGAGAACCCAATTTTAATTATCAATTTTTACTTTAATATCACAATGAGCATTAAAATAAATGGGACTGCATTTAAGAAATGCGGCATGTTGAGTAGTTCATAACTTAATTTTATAAATCAATTTGAAATGTAGTATGACAATTAGACTCTAAGTTAAATGGATATGCATTTAGGAATTAGGGGTGTGTTTAGTAATTACGAATCCAATTTTAACAATAAATTTGAAATTTAATATAATAATTGGGCTTTAAATTAAATGACACTACGTTTATGAATTATGACTTGAGTATAACTATTGAAAAACAAATTATTGCATAATTAAAGGTTAAGTCATAAAGTTCAAAACAACATATATAAATATATGTTTATAAACTTAGCTATGTCGATATTCGAAATATAATATTTCTTGTCATCGTTCATAATTTACTAATTTTTTTCATAATTTGCTAGTTTTAGTTTTTTTATTCTGCTATAGAAACGTGTGGTAACCAATAAGAATTAGTTAGGGATGACTTGAGTCACAGATTAAGTTAATTGACCACTGAACTAGACATGCTTCATCTGTTAGGTGCTCTATAGGTCTATTTTTCTTGTAGCACCTAACCTGATATATAAGCAGACCATACAATCCAATACTAAATGGATCGTGTTTTCCTTTTAATTAGACATAAGCACAACTAGCGGTGTAGTGTTTCAGGCACTAATTAAACTCGAAATAAGTCTTTCTTAAGTGGTCTTTAGGTTTCATTTTGTTTGAAACCCCAAATTTGTTAGTTAACTGGACAACATAGTCCAATAATAACTTCATTGTGTTATTCGTTGAATTAAACATAAGCAGTACTACATGGTGTAGTGTATTGGCCACTTACCTTATACTACCTCATCCTTTTAAATGAACTTAAAAAGCACTTTATGAATCCAAATGCATGTTCACCATTGCAATGCCAACATAATGTGTACCTAAGATAGAGGAACATACAATGGTATATTTAAGTTCAAAGTCGAATTAATGTTTTTGCAATGCAACTTCCAAGTTTGTGTTCATTGGCTAATAATTTAATGATGAACATGCAGAATAATGGGTCCAGAGTGGATGTATGATATGCTTGATTCTTCAAGGAGATTGAAGCAATGGTTCATTGATAGAGTTCATGAATTTGTTTCAAAGGTAATTGACCAAGCTTAATTTATACATGATGAAGTGATAAGGTGTCCTTGTGTAAGATGTACTTGTTAGAAAATTCTTAAAGTTACACATTTCAGGGCTCATATGCTACAATATAGCTTTCAAGCCAGCCACCATATATGAGTTTATCATGGGGAAGATCAACCAATTGATGACAACTTATATTATGCATCCACTAGTTATGGTAACATAAATTATGGTGGTCAGTCTGGGTGAGTTACTAAAATGGTGTATGATACAAGCATGTAGGTAGCTTGATGAGTATGTTTTATTCACACTTAAAGTGTCTAATCTTGACTTTCTTAAACTATAATTGAGAATAAATTCAATGTTTTAAATAAGATTACCCAATCAAGATTAATTAGACCTTAATTGAGATTATTGGTTAAACTTGGAATTTAAGCATATTCTCTTACTTTTGTTAGTTCTAATTATATGCAGAGATTCTATGAGTTCCAAATATAATCAAATCTTTTGCAAAGATATTCTTTACATTTTATATAAGGGTGATTCTCTACAATTCTTACTTTTGTTATTTCTAATTATTTGCAGAGATTCTATGAGTTCCAAATCTAATCAAATTTTTTGCAAAGATATTCTTTACATTTTATATAAGGGTGATCCTCTACAATTCTTACTTGATTTAGATCAATTCTCCTTCAAATATTTTGCAATATCTTTTGCAGTAGATTCAATTATCATAAGTTGGTATCAAGAACATATTTTGGTAACAAAATATTTGAAAGAAATCTGGAGATGGAGAATTCGCATCTTTACTGGAAAAAAGATATTTACAAAATTAATATTTGGCTCATATGGAAACATCTCATAACTTCAAGGATAATATCCGATTATTAATTCTGAGTTAATTTCATGAAGAAAGGGAAATTATAAATAGAGATTGGAGAAGGAACGAAGAAAACACATCGTAACATAGCATAAACTCTAGCTTTATTTTTATTTTTTTTTGTAATTCTTGTGTTTTAGTCATCCTCATGGAAGGTTAAACTCCATTGGGTTGATTCTCTTGTGATTTCACAATGAATTCTAAGGTTTATGTTTAATAAAGTTTTGTTCTTTACATTATCTATAACAATTGTGCTATATTGTTGGTCTTTTTGAAATCTATGTTTTTGGAAAAGTATTTCTTTTTGAACGCTTGTTAATAATTCAATTGTTTTCCTTAATTAGTGTTCTCGGTTAATTCACTTAGTTTAAATCAATTTCCTGTACGCATAGAAAAGAGATAAAAGATATACATCTCATTGAGTATACACTTGCAAACGAGGTTAGATATTGAAAATATCAGTAGACACTTGTTTTGATGATAAGATTCTATTGAATTTGATTGACACTTGTTTGATTGAGTTCAACTTTGTGAAGAGAATTGAAGGATAATAAACTTAATAAAACTAAAGAAGAATTTGATGTGAAAGAACTTGAGAGTCAACCTATTTTCTTTATTATTTTTAAATAATCTATTTTAATTTCCTGCACAACAATCCTCAAAGTCTCTCCCTTTAATTTAATGTTATTGCTAACTTATTTTACTATACATAAGTTTTGAGCATTGATTGACTAAATTTACTATTGAATTAGTTGGAAAACAACTTGGGGTTAATTGTCTCCTATCTATACTATCATCTCTTTGGTGTTAGATGGTCTAACACTACATTAGGCGGTCAACGCTGGAGTTCTTTTAATTTACTCGTGAAACAACTACTAATTTGGCATCATTGTCGGGGAATCCAATTTGAGATTGGTTTTTAGTTTTCTTATTTATCTACACTTTTCAATTTTTTGTATTGATATGCATAATTTTTCTTTTCTACATATCTAACTTTATTTTTCTTTTGTTAGTTATATTTAATTAGCTTATTTTATGTTTTTATATCTTAGTTAATTTTATTTTGATTTGTCATATTCTATTTCTATCTTAACTTATTATTCCTATCTTTATTTTTGATTTTCCTATTTTTGTTATTATTCTTAATTTCTTGTTTTATTTTTAATTCCTTTTTTTTGTTTGTAGCAGTTCTAATTTCAATTTTGTCTTGATTTTTTCTTTCTTAATTTCAATTTAAACTTTAGATTTGTCTCAATTTTTTTTTAGGAAAATTTGTGAAAGTGGTTTGGGAAAGGCTTTGGCTAGGAAAAACTTGGTACTTATGAATGTCCAATTGTAACTCACCACTCTTTCCTAGGAGTTTACTTTGTAAACTTTCGACAATTTTTCTTTTAGAGAAAAAAAAAAAGAGAAAGAGAAATTTTTTTTAAAGCATCTATTCTTCTTGTGCAGGAGCACCTAATTTTTTTTATCTCCTAGTTCGTTGTGAATATGGTTTAACTTCTATGATTAACAAACTGTTATGTTATTCTTCACAACAAAATAATCATGGACTGCAATGTGAGTCCTATGAGCCATATTATCAGTCTTATGAACCATATTTTCAACAACCACTAGAACATTATGAGTCATGTTTTCAACACCCACCATACATTATGAGCTATGTTTTCCACAGCCACTGCAACCTTATGAACCATATCAACCTTGTCACCCATATTTTCAGCAACCACCACATCCTTATGAGCCATGTTTTCAACAATCCTATTATAATGACTCTGAGCAAAGTTAACCATCATTATGAGGTAGTTGTGTGAAAGTACAATAAATTCTCAATTATGTATGAAGGTTTGTATTTAGAAATTAGAAGAGTTTGCCTTACAATGAAAGAAAACTTCTGAAGACATGGAAGATTTCACTATGACTAAAACTTTTGTTGAGCAAGAGTTAAATTCACTTCATGATCGTAGTTTAGATATTGATTTCAAAACTTTAAGATACAAGTTGTACTTATGATTCTAATATGTGTGATGAGATAAATTATTCCATATCTCAAGTTTCCTTTTCACTCACAAGTACAAACCCGCTCCCAAACACAAACCCTCTTCTTGGTATAGATCCTTTTTCACATAATTATAGTAGTTGTTGACACACTTACTGGTTTTAAAAATGATGATTTATTTGAGCATTTTGATTTTTCTGAACTATCCAATGCTGATCGTATTTTCATTTGTGACTCATGTACTGGTTTGTCTATTTGCCAAATATGTGAAGAGATAGACTAATGTATAACTTGTGATGTAGACATTGGTAATGCTACACTAGGTTTGACTAATGAACCAAAATTAAAAAAAATGGAACCATAGTAACTATTCTTAAAGCTAACCCATTTGATTTGCAAGTTGCTGAAATTTTTGAACCAGTGTCATTTGTCCAACTACCACTAAAGGAGTTGGAACCAATCTTAATCCTTGCTTTAACTGATTCTGACACTCACTACAGTTGTGATTTATGCTGTGATTGATGTGTATGTAACACATGTGCTAATATGAATCAATTTCTAACCATTGATTATGAAAATTACGATATAGGGTATGATATGGACATTTAAACAGACTTACTTGGACTAGAATGTACAAACTTCATCATAGTAATTTTTAATAACACTACCTTAGTTTCAAATGAGCAACAAAATTCAGTGTAGAAAGAGCAAAAACTGTTAGTTGTTCATGTAGATAATAATAGCTTAGTAGAATATAATAGTGTTTTTACATCTCCATGCTTTCGTAGATGCCCTCCTGCCCAACCACCACCCTCTCCTGAGGTAATACCCATTCCATTACCTACCACACCTAAACCGTCTACCATAGCTAGACCTTATGGTCAACCATTCCACCACCATCCTACTCAACCTGCACCAATTTTACCTCTACCTGAGTATAACTTTAAATTTTTAAATTCTAGCATTACCAACCAACTAACACACCTTTTTCCACACTTGGACGTTCCCTTACCAAACAACCTCATTAGATCGTCTACACTGTACAAGCTAATCACCTAAGAGTATTATTCATACCTAACCATCCACTTATGGAACCTTCTCCATACTCATTACATTCACCCACTTGACCTCTGCATAGTACACCTTGTTACGCAGAAGTTCTTAACAATAGTTGTTTTTTATAATTAATTATCTATATCAAAGTTTTGTATGCCATGGCTAGACCCTCTAGTTGATATCATTTTTTGCACTATTTTATACCAAGGACCTTGATTTTTGCTGTTAGGGAGATGGTTAAATAGATGAGATACAATTCTTCACGTTGCTCAAGCTTGATGAGGGAGTTCTTCTTTTCCTACTTATCTTACATGTTTATTTGACTGCTTTTACACTGAGGAGAATGTGTAATTTAAGTGTGGGGGAGGAGATTTATAGTTTAGGAATTATTTTAGTTTTCTTAATTTTATTTTATTGTTTTGATTTCTTAAATAACTTTTAGATTTCATGATAAAATATATTTTTTTTGTATATTTTCAGTAGATTTATAGGAGTGTCCACTGGTCAGCATTTTCATAATTCTTGAAAAATTGGATTCCTGATTGGTTTTGTTTAAATTCTCTGCAAATTGATAAATAAGTTGTTTTTGAAAATTATTGAGTTGAATCTTCTGTCCCTGATGATATTTTGAGTTTATTTTTATAGACGATCTAAATGTCTATCTAATATTCTTTCTAGTGTGTTTTCATTCATGTTTGCTTATACTCTAGGACTTAACTTGATTCAATGTTCTGCAACTATGTTTACATGCATAAATTGATATGGTTGAGGTATTCTTTGTTTAGTTAAGTCACTTATCCATATTAGCCTACACTTACGATAAACCACTTATTAACCCCTTTGAGCCTGTAGCCTTTTTTCTTGTTTTTAACTCATTACAAGCCTTAAAAAAAAACACATTTTCTCCCCTACCTTAAAAGATAGAGAAGTTTTGCAATTAATTTCGGAATAGATTCTTGAATAAGTGTGGGGGTGTAATCAGTTTATCGCCTCATTTAAATAAATAAAATAAGAAGAAAAAAGAAATAAGTGTAGATTGTCTAAAGTCTATTGCATTCGAAATCGAAAAAGATGAAGTCCTAAAAAAAGGGGGGAGTTGATTATAATTTTGAAGATGTTCTCTACTCACATTTGTTTCTAAATTTATTCCCATTACTCCTTTGCTTTTCTATAGTTTTAAGCCATATTTTTCCCTTTCATTTTACCTACCTTTACCTTGGCCCCATTACATCCCATACAAAGTCCTCTTGATCTTTGAGTGCATGTTATTCAGTTGTTATGGATATAAGAGTTTTGTTAAGCCTATGGTAGTGTCTGCTTGCATGATTGGTGAGTGTATACGCAAACCTAAAACACTTGAGAGTTGGAGAGTTATTTTGAGAAGATTTTATCATCCCCGATTCATGCATTTAATTTAAAATTACCTTGTTTACTGAGATACAATGTTTTCCATTCACACTTTTCTTAATTCCTTGATTTCTGAAAGGTTGTATTTTGCTAGCTCCTATACATTTCTTGAATATACTGTTGATCTGTTGTAAATTTTCTTTGTGTTTATTGTCTTTTCTATTGATCACTAGTGTTTTGTCCATGAGTGAAAAAGGATAAGTGTGGGCGTGTTTTTATGAGTATATTTTTATTCACACTTAGAGTGTTTAACATTGACTTTCTTATACTGTAATTGAGAATAAATTCATTGTTTCAACTAAGATTCACCAAATCAGGATTAATTGCATTGAGATTATTGGTTAAACTCGGATTTTAAGCATATTCACTTCCTTTTCTTATTTCTAATTATTTGCAGAGATTCTATAGATTCCAAATCTAATCAAATCTTTTGTAAAGATATTCTTTAGATTTCCTACAAAGAAGATCCTTTGTAGTTCTTACATGATTTAAAACAATTATCCTTCAAATATTTTGTAACTTCTTTAGCAGCAGATTCAATTATTATGAGCTATGATGACTCATTATTTTTCCTTATTTACTTGTCTTTATGTTCCTATTTTGATTAGTGATTTGTGCTTAACTATTATTTTCTCAATTTCACTGTTTGAGTTTCATTTACCGAAAATTCGTAATTTTAATTAATTTGGATTTTTTGGGCTAATTATATTATTATTTTCAGGGTAGCTTTGGAATTTTATTGGGCTTGTAAATTAATTCTGGAAATGAAGAGGAGCTGCCACATTATCAGTTTTTATTTTTAGTTTTCATTTTCAGCATTTATTCGTTGGATCAGAATTGAATAACTTTGGGCCCATTAGGTTTAGTGTGGAGCACTTTATTCTATGCTTTTGGGATTTAGTTCGTTTTCTCTCTCTGGAAAAACTGGTTATGTATTTATTTTCTTTTCTCTACAATTACGTTCTGTTTTTGTTTCAATTCAATTTTGTTTTCTATTTTAATTTAATTTCATTTTCTATTTTAATTTCGTTTTGCATTTAATGTTTTTTTCTTTATTCAAATTTAATGGAAGGCCAATTTATAAGATTATCCTTTCGATTCACATTGTAATGAAGCTTTGATGTTGTTATTGTGTTATTTTTGCTCTCTTCGTCTCTTAACTCCTCATCATTTTATTTCTATGCTTAATGCTTTTATTGGTTCATGCTTAATGTTTCAGTTAATACGAATTTCGTGTCTCTGTTCATGTTTAATGGAGTGAGTCACGAGTTGTAGCAATGGAATGAATCATGTATGTGAATGCTTAATTTTCATAAGGAAAACTTGTGTTAATTCTTACTTGGTTAATTAATTCGGGTTGGAATTACGGTTCATTAAGTTGAGCATGAATTTATGTATCTTGTGATAAGCGGACTACAATCTAATCAAGAGGGTAATTTAATTCGGTTAAGGAAATCTAATTTGATTTTTGGTTTTTCTTTTATTAAATATTTCACAAACCCCCCTTTCTCTTTGTGTGTTTAATCCTTTGACAGGAACTAGGTCCTTGGGAGACGACCTAGGAGTCACTTCCTAGTACTGCAATTGCATTTATTTGACCGGATACGCCTTCGATCAAATTTGGCACCGTTGCTGGGGACCAACAGTTACTCTGTTAAGGATAGTGTAGCAAGTGACGAATCAAGTTGTTGTTGTTGTAGAGTAACTCTAATTTCTATTTTTGCTTGTTACATTAGTTTTGTTCCATCATTTATGCTATTTGTTAGGATTTGCTATAATTTGTTGCGTAATTATTGCTAAAAAAACATGCTTTTGGATAAAACTTAAAACGACCATAACTTTTGCTCTGGTTGTCGGAATTGGACGTATTTTATATGCTTTTGGGGTAGAAAAAAAAAGATATATGAATTTTCTATTGGCCAATAAGCAACCACCAAATTTTGAAAAAAAGTCATTTTTTATTTCTTTTTGATTTTTTAAGTTTTATTGCCTTATTTTTTTAAACTTTCTTTTACTAGTTAATTTAGTTAATTTAGTTATCCTTTGAATTTTGCTCTAAAATTTTGCGTTCTATCTTTTCATAATTTTAGGTTGTTGCTCACAAATTTTTAGCTCATTTGGACTTCATTTGAGCATACCTCCAGATTTACCTCCTTGTATGCTTATGTGTCAAATGCGTGGTATGTTTCATATAGTGCATGACTAGAGGTAAAGCAGGACATCTACAACTCTTTGATATTGAGATAGATAGGACCTTTCATAGATTAGCTAGGCATTTTTGGAATTTATCTTTAGAGTCTTTACCTTTAGATAGTGTCAGTTTAAATAATTTTGAGCATTCTCATTTTGTGTCTGTAAATTTAAATTTTATGCACATTGCTGATTCTGATTTGATTCATGGAGAACAATATGGCTCAACCTCCTCCTCGTCGCCCTTGCGAGAGGACTCTTAGGGAGTTGGCTGCACTTGAGTTCACCTATGAGAGCTTGTGCATTAAGTATCCTGATAAGGATGTTTCATACGTTCTCAAGACTGGGCTAATACATTTGTTGCCCAAGTTCAATGGTCTTGCAGGTGAATGTCCGTATAAACATCTCAAGGAATTCCATATGGTCTGTTCCACAATGAAGCCTCCAAATATCCTAAAAGACCACATATTCTTGAAGGCCTTCCCACATTCTCTAGAGGGAGCAAAAAATGACTGGCTTTATTACCTTGCTCATAGATCCATCACGGGCCGGGGTGACCTTAAAAGAATGTTTTTGGAAATATTCTTTCCTGCATCTAGGACCACGACTATCAGAAAAGACATATCAGGCATCAAACATCTTGGTGGAGAGACCTTGTACGAGTACTAGGAGAGATTCAAGAAATTATATGCGAGTTGTCCTTATCACTAGATTTCTAAGCAACTCCTTCTTCAGTATTTTTATTACGATTTGAACAGCATGGAGAGAAGTATGATTAATGCTGCCAGTGGTGGAGCCCTTGGTGATATGACGCCTGTTGAGGCTAGATAGTTGATTGAGAAAATGGCTTCCGATTCTCAGCAATTCGGTGCTAGAAATGATGCCATTGTTGTTAGAGGAGTTCACGATGTGGTTGCTGAATCATCCACAAATACGAAGTTGGAGAGCCAACTTGATGCTCTTGTGAACTTGATGACACAGTTTGCTATTAATAAAAAATTTTCATCAGTTGCAAGAGTGTGTGGCATCTGCACTTCGAATGATCATTATACAGATTCCTATCCATCTTTGCAGCAATTTGTTGGTTTTGACACTCATTCTCCTCAAGCCTATGCTGCGAACATATACGACAATAGACCACAAGAACAGTAGAATTATGACTTGTCCAACAACAAGTACAATCCGGGTTGGAGAAATCACCCAAATCTTAGATGGTCAAACTCTCCACAGTAATAGCAACAACAATCACCATCTACTTTGTAGAACTTTGCTGGTCTGAGTAAACCTTATGTGCCTCCACCCATTCAACAACAGTATCACAAACAATAGAATGAAACTCCTGCACCACCAGTTCCTCAACCTTCTACTTCTGAACCTTCTTTAGAGGAATTGGTCAGGCAAATGGCTCTTCAAAATATGCAATTCCAGCAAGAGACAAGAGCTTCCATTCAGAGTTTAACAAATTAGATGGGACAGATGGCCACTCAACTTAACCAGGCACAGTCGCAAAATTCAGATAGATTGCCTTCTCAGACTGTGTAGAATCCCAAGAATGTTAGTGTCATCACATTAAGATCAGTTAAACAGATTTATGTCCCAGCACCAGCTCCTACACCTGTACCTGTACCTATACCTGAACGTGAGGAAGAGGACACTACTAGAAAATTGCTAAATAGTGACTGAAAATATGACTGAAAAATCGGTCACTATTGATGACCGAATCAGTGACCAAAAAAATCGATCACTATTAGTGACCAAAAAAATCGCTCACAAATTCAGTCACAGATTCGGTCACAGATTTGGTTAGAGAATCGATTACAGATTCGATCATAGAATCGGTCATAGATTTAGTCACAAATTCGATCACAGAATCTGTCACAGATTCGGTCACATAATCGGTTATAGAATCGGTCATAGATTCGGTCACAAAATCGATAACTATACATCAGTAACCAGTAAAATAGCGACTGATGTGTTTGGTCACTAAATCGGGCACTATTTTAATCAGTGATCGATTTTGGTCATTTAGTGACTGATTTTTTGGTCACTATTAGTGATTTGAATAGTAGTGGGATAACCTTGCGACAACGAAGAGGAATATGCCTTTAAGGAAACAACGAGATGAGCATGTAGCTGGAAATGGTAGATCTTCTTCTAGTGCACCTTCTTCCAGTGGTGATTTACAACAACCTCCCATCCCTCTTCCATTTCCTCCCAGAATAATTCCAATAAAAAAGATGGAAGAGGTGGGTAAGGAGATAGTGGAGACATTCAAGAAGGTAGAGGTGAACATACCTCTACTTGATGCCATCAAACAGATTCCCGAATATGCAAAATTCTTGAAGGAGTTGTGCACACACAAGAGGAAAATGAAGGGTCATGAGTGGATCAGCATGGGCAGAAACGTATCTGCATTGATAGGTAAATTTGTTCCTCACATTCCAGAGAAATGTAAGGACCCAGGTACATTCTGTATACCTTGTGTTATTGGGAATAGCAAATTTAAAAATGTCATGCTTGATTTGGGTGCTTCAATTAATGTTATGACTTTGTTTATTTATAAATCTTTGTCTCTTGGACCTATGCAACCTACATGTGTGGTGATATAGTTGACAAATAGAAGTGTTGCCCACCCTACAAGTCTCATTGAGGATGTCTTGGTTCGGGTTGGTAAACTTATTTTTCTTGCTAATCTTTATGTTCTTGATATGGAGGAAGGATTTTCCCATGGATCTGTCCCAATCATTTTAGGCAGACCATTTTTTAAAACAACCCTAACTAAGATTGATGTTTATGCTGGTACCCTGTCTATGAAATTTGGTGATACTATTGCTCATTTTAACATTCTTGATGCCATGAAACATCCATCTGAAGACCATTCTATTTTCCCTGCTGAGCTTATTGATGATATTGTTGATGAATGTTATTGATTATAATTCTTTGCATGATAAGAAACATTCTTTTTTATTTGATCCTCATTCTTCTATGTCCTCATGCATTGAACTTGATCATGAAATTGATTTCTATTTTGAGAGTATTTCCGATACTTTAGATGAGACTTTGGGTGTTGTACCTTTTGATATTGATTCTATAGAGTCAGAACGATAACCATGTTACAGGAAGTACATGTGAATCTGACTTGCAGGTTGAGATATAGGTTGTGGAACCTATTCTTCTTCCCTCTTTGGTTCTTTCTGATGTTCAACCAACACCCATTCCTGAACTGAAACCTATACTAGAAAACCTCAAGTATGCTTACTTAGTGGATGATGAGAAACTACTAGTGATCATTTCCACTTCTCTTGAGGCTGTTCAAGAGAAGAAGTTGTTCCAAATGCTTACAAAGCATAAAAAGGCTATGCCTAGACCTTGGCAGTCATTCCTAGTATCAGTCCATCCATCTGTATCCATAGAATATTATTGGAGGATGGATTTAGACCAGTGAGACAACCACAAAGGAGACTCAACCTAGTCATTCTAGATGTAGTGAAGAAGGAGGTGACCAAGCTTCTACAAGCTGGGATCATTTATCCTATTTCTAACAGTCAGTGGGTGAGCCCGGTCCAGGTGGTTCCTAAGAAGACAGACCTCACTGTTATAAAGAATGAGAGGGATGAGCTTATCCCAACTAGAGTGCAAAATAGTGGGAGAGTCTACATCGACTATCGAAGGCTGAATATAGCAACACAGAAAGATCATTTTCCATTGGCTTTCATTGATCAGATGCTTGAGCGTCTGGTAGGTAAATCTCATTATTACTTTCTTGATGGTTTTTTTGGCTACTTTCAAATTCATATTGCTCCTGAGGATCAAGAAAAAACCACATTCACCTGCCCCTTTGGTACTTTTTCCTATAGGAGAATGCCCTTTAGCCTATGCAACGCCCTTGGTACTTTTCAGTAGTGTATGCTTAGCACTTTTACTGATTTTCTTGAAAACCGGATGGAGGTGTTTATGGATGATTTTACTGTTTATGGATCCTCTTTTGATACATGCTTGGATAATTTGGATAGAGTGCTTAACAGATGTATTGAAACTAATATTGTTCTTAATTTTGGGAAATGTCATTTCATGGTATAGTTTTAGGGCATATTATCTCCAAGAAAGGCGTACAGGTAGATCCTACAAAAATATCTATTATTTCATAGTTACCTTACCCCTCTTGCTTACGAGAGGTTTGTTCTTTTCTTGGCCATGCAGGTTTCTACATGCGCTTTATTAGAGATTTCAGCAAGAAGGCCCTTCCACTATCCAACCTGCGTAAAAGCTTGTCTTATAAGCTAGGGTTTCTAGACTTAGCTTCTCACATACCCTACCTAGATAGCTTGCATGGGAAGCTAAGTAGCTCATCCTTTCTTCTATAAATAAGAGGTCTAGGAACCTCTCTTGTAGACTTGATTTGAGTAATGAAATGCTGCCAAATTTTCAGTACATTGCCTCAGGTTTCACATTGAGTTTCTTCTCCTAGAACCTAGAAGCTTTCTCTTGAAGGTTGGCCTAACCTCCTTCAAGGCTTTCACTATCTTCTTCACCAAAACTATATCAAACTTCCCTTGCACGCTTCCTTCCATGGTGAATTCTTCCATATCCATTGGTTCCGTATCATGAGGAGCTCCTTCCATCCATTGTGTTCGGTGCAAATGGCTTGAACATGCTCTTCATCCATTGGAGCGTGAGCTATAAGCTAAAGCGCCAAGGGGTCTCTCCATCACATAATATAAGCCCAAATACAATTACAATGAGATATTTAGCTCCTCATAGGTATGAGGAACCCAAACATTACAATGAGGATGATGTAATAAGAAGATTACTCCAAACAAAGCCTAAAGATGGCTTCAAAAGTTAATTTCATTCTCTCATATAGAAAAAGATATCTAATCCGAACCCCAAAAGCTTATTAGACAAAAAAAGAATTCGATGCTCGTGCCCAACCCATGTCAGCTACACTGGGGGATACTCGATTCTGTTACTATTTCAATACTGAGATCAAATTATCTCGAGCGTATGTGTTATAGCAGGGCACATTTCTGCCTCCTTGCTCTTGGGTTTTTCCAAATCATCAAGGCTTCAATCCTAGTTATTCTCATCCAATATTTTCTAGATCAAAATATGCAACATCACAAGGACTTTTATTGGCTTGTAATTTAGTTTTGCTAAGAAGAAAAATGACTTTTATAGATAATCAAAATACTTCACGTAAAAAGAGCAATTAGATTAATAATTTCAAGAATTCTACTCTCCTTTTATTTCAACCAATTATCAAAATTTCCCCCAAACTTATTTATTTTTTCATCTATTTTTTTTTTCTTTTATGTAATTAATATTTTTTTGAAAGAAAAGCACATAACCTTAACAATTTACAACCCTTTTTAAAGTTTTCAGATATTCCCCTCCCCCCTCTAAAACTTGACTTATGGTAAGTTCCTGATCTCTTTGCCTCCTAATTTAAAGGTAGCCAAACAAAATTACACTTTCAAGGGTGAAAAACAATATCTTTTAATGGCTCAAAAAGGGGTACAAATGTTTTATTCAACAAAAGTTTGGCTATTTTTCTCTAACTAATTGAGGTAAACAATAAAAATGGCCTTGATCATAAGTTACAAGCACTTGAATACTTAACAAAGATACTCAAGCAAAATTAATTGTGAATAATCAGTGATAGTACTTACTTGTCTAAAGCTCAAAATTTCACTAGGTATATTTTCAATGCATTTCCAATCACAATCATAGAAAAGAAAATCACAAAACCAATTCTCAAGAACAACTTGTTTCCTTCCTAAATCTCAATGAAAAAGCACATACTCAATTAAATTGTCAGAGATCTATAGCTAAGTTCTAATCACTTGACATTACTTCCTAACAATTATACGACTAAGTTCCTTCGTAAAGACAAATAAAATAGAAAATAACATAAAAGACAATTATCCACAACTTCACCTCCCCTCCAAATTGGCCCTAGCCTTTAGGCTAATTAGTACAGGCTATGAACTCTTCAAATGAAGGTAAATGGAATACAGGTGGAGATATTGGTCCGTGCAACGTGAGGCCCCTAAGGGTATCGATAATCATCATCTAGGCCCTAAACATGGCCTGAATGGAAGCATCAAAGTTCTTCCTATTAAGAACTGTTCCCTGCTCGGCTCTCCCCTAGGAGGTGGGGTTGGTGCCACTGGTCATTCTCTAGCACTACAATATCTATTGCTATAACTTATATCAATAATTTACCTTAATCGCATCCACTCCATCTTGTCTGCGTAGATGGGTGATCAATGAAGGATGTCCAATAAGTATTGATGAAGTCCACATACTCACAAGAATTGTTTCCCTCTTTTATTCCCAAGAAGGAATTAATGGATACATCATCAGAAGAGACAATCTTCTCGCTCACATAACTAGTGTATGAGATGATTGCCTCGTTTTCTATCATCATGGCATTGGCATAAAACTCTTTGATGACGACAATGTTGGAAGGCTCTGGGTATGCCTTCATTCTCCTCTAATTTCTTCTCCTCAATTCTTCTTGGAATCCTGCTACCTCCATTGGTCTCAAGCTCAATTTTCTTTCCATGATTAATCTTCTATTTTCTACTAAATGAAATTGCCTCTCATGAGCTAGGGAGAGGAATTTTTCTTAATACAATTTTCTTTTTCTCCTTTGAGCCCTTGATCATTGTCCCCTACTTGTTTTTATTTTATTGAGGCCATCTTCACAATTCAACAAAAACCAAAAATGCAGAGATAATCTTACCATGTAAGTATCACCAAGTCAGAACCTGGAAAATTAAATTGAAAAGGTTGAAGAACTACACCCGACATAAAGTAGTAGAATGAACCAAATTTTCAAAATTCCGTTTCAATAATTAATAAAATTCATCCCAACAAATTCAATGTATAAATCAATACAATAGAAATCGAATAAATTTAGGAAAAAAACTAGCATTAACAACTAACTACTATTTATTCAAGCAGTCATAACACTATCTAAACAAAAATGCGAAACAAAAAACTAACTTACCTTTTTGATGCATAATGCAAAGTAGGAGTTTGCAAAGTATAAAGCTTTAATCACACACTAAGATGCACTCAGACTATGAAACTCTAGTTCTTGAAGGCACAAAGTGAATGTTGAAAATAAATTAGGGTATGTTTTTAAGTTTCAAACTTCAGGGTCAAACCTTAACTCAACATGTGCTCAGCATATCAGATTGTGTGCTAGAACCAACCTAACCATGGCTACAACCCTCAAAATGCGCTTGGCAGAACAAAGTGCTCACCCAACAATGCCACAGTCGAGAGAAAAATCTTTGAATTCTTTCGGGCCCAACTACTTGAGCTGAGCGCAAATGCCGAAATTCTCCCAACCTCTACTCTCAACTTGCATTGATAATCACCTAAACTGAACTTAAACTACAAAATTAAACAATCCAAAATAACCTGAAACAAAACTTAATAATTCAAAATATAATAAAACCAAAATTGTTGAAAAACCAAGCAAATTAAAAACTTAAAATTGATAGCCTAGCCTTGACCACATGTATTGTCGAAGCACTTTTAGAACATGAACAACTGTTGGTAGATGACCTTAGGGTGCAACTTAAACTTGATTCAATGTAGAAATGAAATTGATAAAAGGAATGCAGTAGAATACATGAGCAATATAAAGCAAACAACAAGGTTTTGTGAGTGAAAATGGTGGAACAAGGTGATTAGAAGGTAAGGCCAACAAAGGAGAAGCTGAAAACCAATTATGCTAAAAGTTTAATAGCATAACATTAGGTACATTCAACCTTGAAAATGAGGTACATGAGCTACCTATTTATAGGCTTGGATAGCTTGCAAAAGAAGCTAAGCTCATACACTAACCCTATGTTCTATTAAGCCCTAACCCTAGTTTGGAGAAGAAGCTTCTTTGTGCGCCAACCAACAGTTGCCAGGTGGCTATGTGTATCTTGGATCGCAAGCTTCAAAGCTCTCTTATACAGTGTTAACACGTGTCCTAGTGAAGGTGAGGGGTGCGAACCCTAGGTAATCTTTCAATTATTCTCTAACCCTAGATGAAAGTTTTTACAACCTTGAATAATTATCCAAAACAAAAGTAAATACAATACAATTTTTACAGACACAACCTGAAAATACTTTTAGGCTGAGTTCAAGATGGGGGTTGGGGGGTAAATTAAACTTTAAAAAAATTTTGAGTTTATGAAATACAGAAAAAAAATTTAAGCAAAATAAAAGTTTCCAAGAATCCCAAAGATCAATGATTTAAGGAACAACATAGAAAATCAATCAATCAATTTACAGAACACTGAGCAACACTTGAATCAACACGGGTTCAAGATTTAAGTTGCAAAAGACTCCCTGATTTCCAATAAGGATGAAACAGTGTAGAACCTTGAAGAACACAAATGGCACCTTGAAAATCAAGTCTTGAATTCTTGAAAAGCAGATCTTTGTTCTCTTTAAAAACTAAACTGTTTCATTTTCTCTCTTTGTATTCTCATTTTTCTGTTCTGTGTATTCATGCTTTTCTTTCTTGTTTGTCCAGGTATTTAAAACAGATGTGTTAGTACCAAGGCTTGCTAAGTGATTTGATGAAGTCAACATGGATCAAAGCTTGCTAAGTGGATTGCTTAACGTCATCATGGATCTTGATGGTGTTTTGGTCTATAACTTAGGTTAGGTGTGTGTGTGTGAGTGGGCTTTGGTTCAAAACCAGGAGTTGGATATATCACTCAAGGAAAGCTTCATAAATATTTTGAGAGTAAATCTAGTTAACTATTTTTTTTCATAAATCAATTTATTGGATTTTTTTTTGTGTTATAGAAAAATCAATCGATTAGTTTTTGACAGATTTAAAAACCAATTTTCTTATACAAGGGCTATGCGAGTTTTTTATTGTACCTAAGACATTCGATTGAAATATTTGAGAAATTCTAAGAGTGAAAAATGTGCCCTTACTGTGAGAACACATTCCTACTTGACTTTCAAACAAGAAAATCTCAGGAACGTGAATCTTGGAGTGGGTTTCGTGCAATCTTCGTTCTGCACCAGAGCTAAGTCTTCTACGCTGATTGTCATCTATTTGTAATTTGCTTTCGTGTAGAAGTACTGTTGGTTTCATTTTGTTTTGATATCTCTTGTATTGAGAGTCATTTGGTTGCAAATTACATAGGGTTTGTTATTTGTAATTGTGTGGTGGTTACCCATATTGCATAGGGTTTTTAATTTGTGTTGTGCAGTAAGGTTCTACACTATTTTACAGCTGTTATGGGGTGTAGTAGGTTGTGTGTTGTAGGGTGCAGTGTTGACTTGCGTGGAGCAAGGGTAATTCTATTGTATTGAATTGATCTTGGTGATCTTTTTAATGGAATTCTTTGCTTGTTGGCAAAGGACTGGACGTAACCCTTGAGAAAGGGTGAACCTGTATAAATCTTGGTGTTCTTCATCTCTCTTTCTCTCTTCTTGATCACTTTTCATATTTGTTGTTATACATTCAACTAATTATTTTTGGTTATCTGATTGTTTCTGGGCAGTGCTATATTGTATTTTTATTCAACTAATTGCTTCCACATTTTAATCTGGTGTTGTTGTTGCCTGTTGATCCGTGTGCTTTAATCAATATATTGGTTGTGTTTTTCAATTAACTATTTTTGGACTGAACTGATTTGCACTTTGATTTCCGTTAATTGCTTATGTGTCTGAATTGGTTGAATTCTTGTTGTTTACAGTTCTGTGTGATTTTTCAATTGATTGTTCTTGGTATGGAATTTATTGACTTTTTGCTGTGTATTTCAAAACCACACTTTTGATTGTTTCAATCTAGAACTTTAATTCTATACTTCAATACTTCCATTTTTGAGATTTTTTTTTAAAGTTCAATTCACCCCTTCTTGAACTCGATGAATAGAAATGTGGTTTGGCTAAAGAAATGTGGAACATACTTGAAGTCACACATGAGGGAACCACAAATGTGAAGAGAGCTAGAAAGCATGCACTGATCCAGGAGTCTGAATTGTTTAGGATGCAGCAAGGGAAGACCATTGCAGATGTATAGAAATGGTTCACTCACATTGTCAACCACTTGATTAGATTGGGAAAGCAATTTGACAAGGATGAGCTGAACATCAAGATCCTAAAGTGCCTGGACAGAAGCTGACAGCCTAAAGTGACTGCTATATCAAATACTAGAGATTTGACAACACTCACTACTGCAACACTCATTGGCAAGGTAAGAGAGCATGAGCTGGAGATGATTACGCTGAAGGAAATGGAGACAATGGACAGAAAGACTAGAAGCCTAGCACTTAATACAAAGGCTGCAGATGTTGAATCCAGTGAGCAAAATTGTTATAAGTGCAATTATATTGAGAATCTCAATCTGCTGACAAGGAGGTATAATAAGAAATCTAATAATGGTTCTACTCAATTTACCTGTTTTGGTTGTGGTAAATAGGGACACATGAAAGTGGATTGTCCAAGCCTAGTGAACAGAAAGACACATGAGAAGAAGATTGACAAATACATAAAGATCATAATAGCATATATAGCTTGGGAAGACAATGATACCTCTTCCAACAGCTCTTCAAATGGAGATGTTGAAGCAAACCTAGGTCATATGGCTGGACAGAATTCTGAGGTGAGTAGCATGAACTCCGGCACCTCATTTAATAGTGAGAATAACAGTTCAGTTCTTCAGGCTTTCTTAAAAACCCATGAAGAAGCAAACAAATTGGCCTTATCTAACAACCGATTGAAAGGGTTAAACAATTGATTGGAAGGTATAGTCAAAGAACTAAAAGATGAACTTTTAAAAGTGAAAACCAATTTTGATCATCTTGAAATGATTTACAAAGCTTCCAGTGAGTTTGATTCTAGCAAGCCAAGTAATTGTGAAAACTATGTTGTTCTTCAAAAGAAAGTTAACTATTTGATTACTACTGAATGCATCTAAACTTTCCATGGGAACCATGGATCTCAATGCTATTTTGGGATCTCAGAACTGTGTTTTTAAAAAAAGTTGGCATTGGATATCAATGTGGTTTTCAAGGAAAATAAAAGAAATTTAGCAGTTTCTTTAAAGCTAATAAACAACAATCTTCACCTTTCATGACTTGCTTTTATTGTTTGAGAAAAGGTCATTCTGTTAGGAATTGTAAGATTAGAAAGTTTGATGTACCTAAGGGGTTGATTGGGTGAGTTCCTAAAAGCATCACTAACACTTGTGGACCCAAGTTTAACAGGGTACCAATTTCTCAAACTTAATTTGTTTTGTAGGTTTGTTTGGCATCCAAGAAGCAGTTGTAGTATCTAAACAGTGGATGGTCCAAACAGATGATGGAGATGCTTCACAATTGATTAATCTGAAATGGAAACCAGGTGGCTTTGTCACCTATGGAGATAACAACCGAGGGAGAATACTTGGTGTTGGTGACATTGGAGGAGATGATGATGTGATCATAAAAGATGTGCTTTTAGTAGATAGTTTAAAGCACAACCTACTCGGTATAAGTCAACTATGTGACAAAGGCTACAAGGTTACATTTGAGCCAGACATGTGCCTAATAGCAAATTCAAAAACCAGTAAGAATGTGCTTGTAGGTAAATGGTTAAACAATGTATACATGCTTAATCTCTCTTGCATAACATCTAATATGAATAGTTTGCTATCTACAAATGATGAGACATGGTTGTTGCATGGGCACTTAGCTTATATTCATATGCATCGTCTCAATAGGCTTGCATCAAAATATCTAGTAATTGGCTTGTCTAAGCTCAAGTTTGAAAGGGACAGATTGTATGAAGCATGTCAAAAGGGAAAACACACCAAAAGCTCTTTTAAACAGATAAATGTGGTTTCTATATCTAGACCTCTTGAGTTGCTTCACATATATTTGTTTGGTCCCTCTAGAACATTAAGCCTAGGAGGTAATTACTATGGTCTCGTTGTAGTAGATGATTATTCTCGTTTTACTTGGACTCTTTTCATTGCTACCAAGGATGAAGCCTATCATGCTTTTAAGAGACTTGCCAAAGTTATCCGTTTTTGCCATTAAGTCAAATCCTAAGGGTGAGTTTTAGAATGAAAGACTGTGGTAAATTTTGGAATCAAGCACAACTTTTCTGCACCAAAGACTCCATAGCAGAATGGAGTGGTGGAAAGGAAGAATATATCATTAGAGGAACTAGCAAGGACACTATTGAATGAAATGTGATTGCCAAAGTACTTCTGAGCTTATGTAGTAAGTACAACTTGCTATATTCTCAATAGAGTGCTTATTAGACCAATCTTGAAGAAGATCCTCTATGAGTTGTTTAAAGGTAGAAAGCTTAATATCTCTCATTTGAAGGTTTTTGGATGCAAATGTTTTATATTGAACAATGGTAAGGATAACTTGGGAAAATTTGATTCAAAAGTTGATCCGGGTATCTTCCTGGCAATTCATTGCATGGTAATGCATATAGACCACATAATAGGAGAACCATGCTAGTTGAGGAATCCATACATATTGCATTTGATGAAACTAACCAGAACATGTAAGAAAGTGCTAAGACAGGTGCAAATGATGAAGTTCCAACTGGACAAAAAGTTAATACAGAATTGCATAATAAATCAGTGAAGGTTGCTCAACTACAGGAAAATTAATCAATTGAACCAAAAATTTAATCCATTAAATCTGGAACTGGTGTAGAGAAAATTAGTTATGAATTGCCTAAGGAGTGGAGAGTGCCTAGGAACCTGTCCTTGGACAATGTTATTGGTCAAGTGCATAAAGGAGTATCAACAAGAAGATCATTGAATCGTTTTTGTGAGCACATGGACTTTGTATCTCCAGTTGAACCCAAAATTGTGGCTGAAGCACTAGAGGACAACAATTGGATAAATGCAATGCATGAGGAGCTGAATTAGTTTGCTAGAAATGAAGTATAGACTCTTGTTCCTAAATAAAAGAAGATGAATGTGATTGGAATCAAGTGGGTTTTCAAGAACAAGTTAGATGAACAAGGTGTTATTGTGAGAAATAAAGCTAGGCTGGTTGCAAAGGGTTACAACCAAGAAGAGGGAATAGACATTGGAGAGACTTATACACCCGTGGCTAGATTGGAGGCAGTGAGATTACTGCTTGCATGAATGGATTCAAATTACACCAAATGGATGTCAAGAGTGCTTTTCTAAATGGATACATTGATGAAGAGGTTTATGTGAGTCAATCACCTGGATTTGAGGATCACAAATATCCGAAGCATGTGTTCAAACTCAAGAAAGCCTTGTTTGGATTAAAGCAAGCACCTCAGCTAGTATGAGAGGTTGAGTAACTTTTTGCTTTCTCAAGGCTATGGGAGAGGCAAAACAAATAAGACCTTATTCATTAAGAAAGTATGTAATGGTATTATTGTTGTTCAAGTTTATGTTGATGACATTATATTTGGATCCACTAATGAAAAATTGTGTGATCAGTTTGTAACAACTATGTAGGGAGAGTTTGAGATGTCCATGATGGGAGAACTCAACTACTTCCTAGGATTGTAGATCAAGAAATTCAAGCATGGAACCTTCCTCAGTCAAGCAAAATACAGTAGAGAATTGCTAAAGAAATTTGAGATGGAGAACTGCAAGGAGGCTGCTACACCTATTACTACTGGATGCTATTTGGATGTTAATGAGAAAGAAGCTAATGTTGATCAAACAAAATACAGAGTTCTTTATCTTACTGCTAGTAGACCAAATATCATGTTTAGCGTATGTTTATGTGCAAGATACCAAGCCAATCCTAAAGAGTCACATCACATGGAAGCAAAGAGAATCCTGAAATATCTCAAAGGAACTGCAGATGTTGGCCCATGGTATCTTAGTGAGTGTCCTTAAACTTAGTTGGTTACTTGACGCAGATTTTGTAGGATGCAAACTTGATAGAAAGAGCACCAATGGAACTTGCCACCTACTTGGATTTAGTTTAATATCATGGCATAGTAAAAGGCAAGCGTGTGTGGCTTTATCAACAAAAAAAGCAGAATACATAGCTATTGGTAGTTGTTGTGCTCAAAGCCTCTAGATCAAGCAACAACTAAGTGACTGTGGTATAATTCTTTCTAAAATACCATTACTTTGTGACAATACAAGTGCAATAAACCTAACAAAGAACCCAGTGCAACATTCCAGAACAAAACACATTGAAATACGCCATCACTTCATAAGAGATCATGTGAATAATGGTGACTGCGTAATTCAATTTGTTGTGTGTGAGAAACAATTGGCTGATTTATTTACTAAGCCCCTTAATAAAGAAAGATTTAATTTTCTTAGAAAAAAAAATTGGGGATAGTTCATTTTAAATGTGTTAATTAAATCAACTTGTGCATTTGTTGGTCCTTAGTTTAGTTTATGCAGACTTGGTATGATTAAATCATGTTCAATTAATTGATCTGTGCGAGGTTAAAGGCTATAAAGAAACTAATTTTGCAGCAGATAACTTAGTCAAAGAAGAAAGTTTGAATAAGCTGAGTCATCCAATGCATGGGTTTGACATGTGAAGAGTGAGAGAGTACGTAGTGCCACGTGTCATCAACCTATTGAAGGTCAACAAGTAAAAAGTTGTTGTGAAGAATCTCTGAAGCTAAGTCACTTTTGTTTCAATTTATTATTCACAGAATCCTAACAAACTAAAAAGCAATTTTTTGTGCTGTGAATCAATGCTTATACATGTTTTTGGCTTCTTGTATTTTTCCTTTTCTTTATATACTGCATTGACATGCATTCAAACTCACACCAAAGCACTGCATACTTTCATACATAGCTACTCTACGGTGCCAACTTTCATCCACTTCAAAAATCCATCAACTCTTCCTACCATGGCCTCCTCATCCAATCCAAAGGGAGAACCAAGAGGGTTGTTGTTAAGAGAGCTGAACAAGCTGATAACATCGAAACTGGATACCTTGAAAGATGGTTCTCAGGGAATCAAGAGAGCATTGAAGATTATTATTGTGAAGTTTGTAGAAAGGCAATCATCAGTACAAAATTTATAAGGATGGAATGGCTGAATGAGGAAAAGCTGGATGAAGTGAGAGACATGCTGAAGCATCAGAAGCTTGAAAAGTTTCTCAAATTGTGTGGGAATACCTACCCAGATTTGGTAAAGGTATTTCTGACCAACATGTGGTTTGATGATGATGTGATGTACTCCAAATTCAAGGGAGTAGACATGGCCATAAATGACGAAGTTTGGCTTGCTGTAGCGAGTTTGAGAAATGCAGGTATAGCTGTTGGCAGAGGCAACACCACTGACCTTGAAGATTTTAACAAAGTTCAATTTTTCAAGACATGTGTGAGGAATCCAAATACTACAATGAAAGGATACCACGTTGGAGGTCTCTCTTTGACTTCACGCATCATTGCTTTTATTGTGATTTGGCTGCTAACTCCAAGACATTTTAATCATGTTGTGTTGACGGAAGAGGATCTGATTTTGATGTATTGTTTGATGTGAAAGATCAAAGTACACTAGATCAATGTGATAAAGGAGCACATTTTGAAGGTTAAGAAGAAACCTGAGTATTGTATACCTTATGTGGTCTTTATATCCAACTTCATAGAATATTTTGAAGTTGATGTTGAAGCAGAAGTTGTGGAGGTTGTAAAGGCTCAAAATCAAATCATCGTTGCAACCTTGAACAAGATTGGTTTGAAGAAGGTTAATGATCATTACTGGGTATGCAAAGCAGATGGAGATGACGCTGAACAATAACAATATCAAGAAGGTGATGGAGCTGGAACTAGTGTTGCTACTGGTGCTACTGTTGAAGGAAGATTTGATCCTACACAATATGCGTACATGTTTGGCATTCCCCTAGTAGAAAGTGAAGGACCATTCTCAAGGTTTGAACAAATGGTGATATGACAGTTGCGCACTATTGAAAATGATCAAAGGAGTCACCATCAGTTTTGTGAAACACGCTTTTAGAACATAGAGGATTAAGTAGAAGAAATTCAAGCTAAGATTGGGCTAATGTTCTATGGACCAGACGAGTATATCTTTTCATGCATATCATAGTTGGTCCCTTTCCTTCCATTTGATGAATTCAATGGGGGATAAGTATGTGTTGTTGTGTTGTATTAGAGTGTGCTTCTTTTTGTTGTTGTGTGTTGTCTTTCTGCTTATGTTGTATTTTTTTTCTCTACTGTTGTTGTTGTATTACTACTGGTTTATCCAGCTTTGCTGATCTCTAGTTTGACTTGTAGTTGGTTTGGTTTTAATCATGAAGTTTGGCATGTAATATGTTATGTACAATGAAATCAGTTATGTTTAATGAAATTTGGTAGTGTTTAATATTGTTTTTATACTTTGAAGGAGTATCAAACTATGGGAGAGCAATTACAAGTTGTTGGTTTTGTAAAACAAGTTTAGACCGAGTTCAAGAGGGGGGTGAATTGAACTTTTGAAACATTTTCGCAAAGAAGGAAAGTGGTTTAGATTGGAGAATGAAATATCTTGATTAAAACAATCAATGCGCAATTTTGGAATGTCCAGTAAACAATTCAATTTACTAAAACACAAATTCAATCAATTGAATGCATACAGAAATATGAATACACTTAGATTCAGTCCAGAATTGTTACAAAAATATGCAAATCAATTTAATGATATATATTTGATTATAAGCACAACGGAAGTTGTTGGAATTTAATTCAGATTACAAAATCAAAATAACACTTCAAAATTCAGTATCCAATATCAAGAAGTTCTAAAGATAGTCCTGTGAGTTTCAAGAATGCCCTTAATGAATATTCTTGATTTTGATTGAATCAGAAGCAATACAACAAGTCCAGAGAGCAACTAGTTTTTAGTTGAGAAAGCACTTAATGATTTAGTGATCAGTTAAGTATGACAACACAAGCAGATAAAAGAAATCTTTCAAGAAGAGAGAAGAAGAAATCAAGAACCCAAAGATTTATCCTGGTTCACCCTTCCTCAAGTGCTACTTCCAGTCCTTTGAAAACTAGCAAAGATTTCCACTAAAAAGATCACAAGATCAGTTTACAACCCTTGCTCCCAGCAAGTTACCGCTACTCCTCACAGTACTCACTGCTCCCCGCAGTACTCACTGCTCCCCGTAGTACTGACTGCTCCTCGCAATACTCACTGCTCCCCGCAGCATTCACACCTCACTAAACCCTTCAACAAGTGTGAACTAGTGCAAAAACCCACTGCACAACCTGTTACAATTACAACCCTACGTAACTTGTAGCCTTCAGTTCCAGTACAAGAAATGTATCAAAAATACAAACAATACACAGTAAAATTCCACTCAACAAATTATACAAATGTATTAAGAATAGAGTGAAACACTTAGCTCTGATTCAATATCACAGTTTGCAGTAGATCAAGTAAAGCTCCAATAACAGTTTTCTTGTTGTAAAAACAATTGCTCAGTTGATCACAAGGTTTGCACATGTTTTTCTCTCAAGAGTAGTCACAGGAATTCACTCAATATGATTTATGTAATTATTGTTCTTTGAAAAACACGTGTATGTCCCTTTATATAGAAAAATTGTTATTTTTTACCGTTAAGGCTTCAATCGATTGAGTCACCATTCAATCAATTAACAACATACTGTTACTTAACAGTAAATATATCAGTTTCAGATTTCGAAAACAATTTACTGATTATTTATCTGATTTTAATTAACAAAAACTGATTTTCTTTACTCTAAATATTTCAAAAAATATTATTTAGTAAATTTATTTGTTGACCTTACATTTGAATAATCAATCATGCAATCATATCCTTTAGCACCAAGGCTTGCTAAAGGATCAACAGAAGTCATTTCCTAAGGAAACTTAATACTAATCAAATTTAGTTATCAACTTCTTCTTTTGCAAAAATTATCACATTGGATTTTGTATTAAAAACTAGAAGAGTAAAATAGATTAACCTAATACAAATCTAAAATTACAATGAAATTAACCTACAACTACTAACAGTGAATCAATCATTTTGTTTGTCCTAATTAAAATTTCAATCAAGAGTTTAACCCTAACTACTATAATATTATGAAAATATACACTAAAACGGATCATTGAAAGTCAAATTTTTTTAAAGCAATTAACAGTAAAGCAAAGATATTGGAAGAAACGATCAACATGAGAAAAATTTTACTACTAACAGTTTAAAAATTGAAATCACTAAACAAGGAGAAATACAAAAGAATCAAGGTACAAATGTTCAAAGGGGAAGACAAATTTCTTACGATCGTAGTAGAACCATAACCTAGATGCAACAACTTCACCTCCAAAATGCAAATTGAATCGGTGAATCTCTTGTAAATGTTGAATAGAAGCAATTTCTAACTCTAAAAACAAAAACAGAATATGAAAGAGTGAAGAAATTGGAAGCACGCTCTCCACGGTTCGAAACCCCTTTCTCCCAGTCATGAAAATGAAGTTTTTGAAAAATTGCCCCTTTTTTCCAAAATCCTCATTCTTTTATATCCTATATACATGTGTCTAATCAAATTCCATGCAAAATTCTGAAATTACCCTTCCATCTTTTCAAAATTCTTTGACAGATTTGCTCTTCATTTTTCCAATAATCTCCTCCCTGTCCAACACTCTCTCATTCCAGCCAGCGTTAATTTTCTTCCAGCTCTTCATCCTAAACAATTTAACCATCCATGAATTAGAAATCTACTAAGGGCTTATTAAAACAAAAAAAAAAAAGAAAAATAAATAAAATTGACAACTTTTACTAAAATATATATATTTTCTATAAATGCAAATTCTTTAGTTAAAACTGAAAATAACAACAACGATGTATGCTAAAAATATGCAATTAGTAAGAAAAGAATTGAATCAAACACATGTTATCGTACCCCACACTTAAGCTTTTTGTACTTCCAAGCAAAAATAAGAAAACAAAGCTAAAAGAAATATATGCTTTTACTACATGAAACTTAGAAACAAAACAAAACAATGAGTACACCACAATTTCATAGGTCAAAGTTCTAATCTCATAACCTTCAAGAACCTAAATCATACTTTCAATTTTAGAAGAATTTTCAATCAAAATCAATTATGAAACAACTTTTTGATAGACTCCTCACAGTAAATGATTCACTCATCCTCCCAAAGTGTTTAAGTACAGTGTTTCAACTCAGCACTTCACAATCATAACCATTACCATAGGCTTGAAAAACCTCTAAATTCCACTACTTACTTCACATGTACTCAAGATCAAAAGGACTTTTTTCTAAAGCTTGTAATTTAGGCAAGGTTAGGGTGGGACAATGGAAAGGATGTTGGGCTTAAAACCTGGAAAAATTAAAGAATTATGGGGAACTCATTTTCAAAGAATAAGTAGAAAGATACCTCAACTTAGCTCAAAATCACATTCCTTTGTTTTTGTTCACTGTTTTTTTTTTCTTTTCAATTCAAGCCACAATTTTTTTCATTCTTCATGTATCTTTATTGTTTCTTTTTTTTTTTTCAATTCAAGCCAC